>ERZ827452.21-NODE-21-length-243974-cov-32.486096_pt1 | contig 243974 bp, 243 predicted proteins | sample MGYA00519866_ERZ827452 | MGnify/ENA primary metagenome ERZ827452 (study PRJEB31778, sample SAMEA3449307) | human gut metagenome | biome: human gut; feature: human-associated habitat; material: faeces | place: United Kingdom | collected 2010/2012 ... | reverse complement strand
TTCAAACATTTCATTTATTTCATATTCAGCTGCTTCTTCTACAGCATCTAAATATGTAGCTTCATTTTTAGCTTTATCATTATATGATACAGCTTTAGCAAATACTCTTCTTGATTGAGATATTTTGAATTTATGTTCATTTAAGAAACAAGCAACTACTCTATTATGAACATTTTCAAGTGTACTTATACAAGTTTGTACTACTCCACTAACATTTAATGAATCAGTTACTTGTTGAGCATCAACAATTTTCTTTTTACTACCTCCACCATCAGTATCTGTTGGTATAGTTACCATATCACCTTTTTTAGCTTTACCTAATTCTTTAGAGTATGATTCTACTCTTTTTAATACAGCACTAAAATGTTTATCAGTTTTCTTTTGTGCATCTGTTATTTCTTTCTTTATTTTATCACCTTGTAAATCTAATATAATAGAAGTTAATCTAGATGAATCTAATCCTTCTTCTGATTCTTCTGAATCAAAACACAATTCATGTATTTCTTTAGCAAGATCTTTCATTTCAACATTTTTTAATTTACTACTTATGCATCCTTCTATAAAATAAGATTCCAAATCTCCATCATCTATATGTTTCTTCCATGAATCAGCAGTAGATTCGTTATCTAACATACCTAATATAGTAAGTGCTTCTGTTTGTAAAGCAGTACCAGGATCTAAAGCATCTTTTAATTCTTTAAATCCAGCTAATTCTTGGCTATATTTGTATTTTAATTTACTAAGATTTTTAGTTCTTACTTGACGTTGATATTTTTCAACAAATTTTTTATTATCTCTTATGATAACTGTATCTAACTTCTTTAAAAAAGTTGAGAAAACACCTTTAATTTTTTCCCATATTTTCTTTATCATTGATTTAAATGCTTCAAAGAATCCACCTAATGAAGCTTCTGTAAATGCTAATAATTCTTCTTCTGATGCTCCTTCATTAACCATTACAGCTTGATTAAAATCTCTAGCTATACCAGCTTCAAATATAGCATGATTATTTCTTTCCATGTCTATAAGAGCATTATAACAACCTAATGTACCAACATAAGATTCATCTGCTACTATTTCTTCTCCTGAATAATAATTTAATCCAGTTCTATTTGATGAGTATATTCCCATTATAGTTTCCTCCTTTATTAAGCATAATATTTTATTTTATAGTTATAAACAATATTGTTCAAACATTTCATTTATTTCATATTCAGCTGCTTCTTCTACAGCATCTAAATATACTGATTCATTTTTAGCTTTATCATTATAAGATACAGCTTTAGCAAATACTTTTCTAGCTTGAGAAATTCTAAATTTATTTTCATTTAAGAAACAAGCAACGGCTCTATTATGAACATTTTCAAGATTATTTATTACAGTTTGAATTACTCCAGCATTTTGTAAATAATTAGTAATAGTTTTATTACTAGTTATAGGAATTTTTTTAGATGCATCATCTGGTCTATCTATTTCTATTTTTTTATTATTATCATCTATTTTACTTTTAGATAGGTCTTTACTATATCTATCTAAATCTTTTAATATACTTCTAAAGTGTTTATCTACAGATTTTTGTGCTGTTTCAATATCTTTTTTAGTTTTATCACCTTGAAGTATTATTATTATTTCTGTAAGTCTTGATGAATCTAATCCTTCTTCTGATTCTTCTGAATCGAAACAAATATCATGGACTTCTTTTGATAAATCTTTCATTTCAACATTTTTAAGTTTACCACTTATACATTTTTCTATGAAGTATTCATTTAATTCATCTTTTTCAAGCATATCTTTATAAAAAGTTAATGAACCAAACCAGTTAGCAAAGCCTTTCATAACATTATCTGCTTCATCTTTAAATTTATCTTTTGTTGTTAAAGAATCTTTTATATCGTTAAATCCTTCTAATTGCTTACAATATTTGTATTTTAATTTACTAAGATTTTTAGTTCTTACTTGACGTTGATATTTTTCAACAAATTTTTTATTATCTCTTATGATAACTGTATCTAACTTCTTTAAAAAAGTTGAGAAAACACCTTTAATTTTTTCCCATATTTTCTTTATCATTGATTTAAATGCTTCAAAGAATCCACCTAATGAAGCTTCTGTAAATGCTAATAATTCTTCTTCTGATGCTCCTTCATTAATCATTGTAGCTTCTTGAAAATCTCTAGCTATATTATACTCAAATATAGCACGATTATTTCTTTCCATATCTATAAGAGCATTATAACAACCTAATGTACCAACATAAGATTCATTAGCTTGCACATCATATTCTGATTCCATATGTCTTGAATATATTCCCAATTTTAGCACCTCCTAAAAAATTGATGAAGCAACTGAATCTGGCATTGAATCTACCAAATCATCTGCTTTATATTTCTTTGTGTTATCACTTTTAACTTCTCTTGAAGCTTTTACTTCACTTTGTTTATTATCTATTGCTATTTTATTAGCAACTTTATCAAAGAAATTAGCAATTGCATATTGCTTTTTAGATATTTCTTTTCTTTCTTTAGCTTTCATTCCAGGATTTGTTTCTACAGCTTGAGCATTTATTTTTAATAATTCAGATTGTATATAGAAATAATCTGAAACTTGAGTTCTAGTATGGAAGAAGAAGTATACTAATTCTCTCATTATCGGAAGTATATTTGTAGCTAATAAAGTTAAAGCTACTACAGCAGCAACACCTGCAACTGAAGTTGAAACACCTAAAAGATTTTTACTAGCTTGAGATATTACATATTCCATTGATTTATCAAAATCACCTTTCTTACAGCATTGATTGAATTTAGCTAAGTTATTTAAAACTAAATTATCTTTAGTTTTATTAACAGCTATTTTATCAACTACAGCTTCATATGAATCTCCATTAGGAATTTTAATAAATTCAACACAAGTAGATATTAAATATGAATTAGCTTGTATAACAGCTAAAGTCATTGTAGAATACATTACCATCGGTAATTCGATACTTAATTTAAAAGCTTTTTCAAACAATTCTCTTCTTGAACGTATATTATCTAAAGCTTCCAATACTGTATCTACTGGATTAGCTTTTTGACCATATTGTGATAATAAAGATTTCATTACATCTAAACTATCAACCAATTGTTCATAATTACTAAGCTTAGTAATATCACCTTTAGTTTCTGGTATATCACCAAAATCTATATCATCAATCTTATTGATGATATGGTCATAAAGTCTACTAGTTAATGATGCTAATATTTGAGATTGGTCTTCTTCATTTACATTAAGCATTATAGTTCTAGTATCTTTATCATCTAAATCAAAATGCTCTTTTAATATTTGATCATATTCCTTAGTCATATAAGCCATTTTATCACCTCCACCTTAATATTCTGTTATTATTTATATTCCATTTCTATTTAATCAAAAAATAAACTTTCTATATATTATCGCATTTTAGTCATAAGAGTTATCATTTTTCTGAAATCATTATCACTAGATTCTCTTTCTAGTGATCTAAATGAAAGTCTCTCATAAACATCATTACCAGTATCATAAATGAAGTCACATACTTCATTTAATTCATCTACTATAACAACAGACATTAAATTGTAAGATTCCATTATAGGTCTTATTACTCTAGGATTATCTATATGAACATTGTAATTCTTTTTAAGATATTGTACTTCTTCTTGAGAAACTACTAATGTAGTTATAGCACTAGCATCATTTGGTTGACCTAAAGTTCTTCTTATTTTAGATTTCAAAGAACGTCTTTCTAATACTTTCCATAATTTAGAACTTGAACCTCTACGTGATTGAGATAAAGCATCTATTTTTGCTTTATCAATAGCAAATAAGAAATCTTTAACAAAAGATATTTCTCTTGTAGTAGCTCTTATGAATTTTAAAAATCCATTATTATCTACATTTTTAGAGTATAATCTTTCTACTACATCCATAGAATCTATAGGATATAGTTTTGCTTTTACACCTATAACTAATCTATTTTGTATAGGCATTCCATCAGTATTAGTAACAAAGTTTACTATCATTACAGTTGGTACTAATTCATTAGCTTTTTTAACATCTGAATCCATTAATTGATTTCTAAGAATATCAACATGATTTTTTGAACCTTTAAAATCCATATCTAAATAACGTTCTTCATCATAGTCTATAGGAGGAGCTTCATATAATATAGCACTTTGACTACCATCATATTTTGAAGCTACTATCTTATAATTTTCTAATGAAATATTATTTACTGATTCTGGAAGTACATAACTTATATTATGTTTAAAATCTTCTTTAAGCAAATCAAGTTTTTCTCTATATTCAATTGGATTGATATTAGCATTTTCATCTGCAGCTGACATTATTAAGTCATCCATTAAATTCATAAAACTATCAACAGACATTTTATCGTCTATTTTTAGATTAGTATGGAATTTCTTAATATAATCTAATCCATTATTAGTATTATTTACTGATATAGCAGAAAAAAGCATCTGTAACATAGATACAGCTTTACGTTCAACAGCTTTAGCTACCATTGTTGCATTTTCTACACTTATGTTTCTAACTGTCGCTACTGGAAAGACTAATGTTAATGCATCTGAAGCATGCGAAATAGATTTGAAACTGTCATTAGCAGTCATACCCTTAATGTAATCTGATTTTCTAACATCATTTATAACGTCTATAATATCTCTTATAACTGTTTCATGTATTATATCATTTGACATTAATCATACCTCCTTTAATAATATTTTAATATAATGTTAAAAAGACAAAAAATAAAAGACTTATAAGAAGACTTATTATAATATTATTCTAAAAGTATGTTATTACATATCTCATAGGTTTAATATCATCTTCTTCTCTTTTTGGTTCCTCAATTTTGTTACATTTATATTCTTCATGTTGTTTTACAGGTTCAACATAATTAGATGTAGTATCATAAGAATAATTACTTTCGTAACTTCTTTGTTTTCTACGTCTATTACTTGAAACTGCACTCCTTCTTATATAAGTGTAACTACTTTCTGCACATAAGCCTCTATTATACATATTAAATTCCTCCCTTTATTCGATCGTATTTGATATTTAAACATTAAGTTGGAGGTCGGAATTTTATTACATATAATAAGTTCTTATAAGTCTCACTATTATAATATATAAATGAAATTTGATTTAATAGAATAACACTAATATAATTTGAAAGGATGTGATTATGATGGCTAAAACCAAGAAGAATAAAAAAGATGACGAATTAATTAAATTATCTAGAGAGTCTAAAATACAATCCAGTATAGATAAAAATGGTAACGTCTTACATTTAGGGAAAAGTGGCTATCTTAAAGAGACTGGAGCTTTAGATAATAAGACATTAACAGAGATACAGCAAGCTGATTTTATACAAAATTCTTCAGATATGAATTGGCTTACTAGATTTAATAGGTTAAGTTATTTGGACCCATATAATACTTTAACTCATAATAAAGAATATATATTTATAACTAAACCAGACTTACATTTATTTGAAGGTAAAAGTAGTAGTGCTTTAAATAGTGAAATAAAAGATAATACTTATTTTTTAGACATGTTTGAAAGATATAGACATGTAATGAAACAACTACAATATTCTGTAAATACTTCTAATCCTTATTTATGTATACTTTCTAATTCAGTAGCATCATCTATTGAATTACCTTCTATAAATAGTTTGGAATCAGAATCTCCAGAGAATTTATATGGAGATAAAATATCATATAGACATGGCTCTGCAGCTGGAGATGTTGGATTTGAATTCTCTTTAGAATTTTATGAAACTAAAAATTTGGAAATATATAATCTATTTAAAATGTGGGATAAATACTATGAATTAAAATCAAATGGAAGAATCACTCCTCCAGATGATTCATATATTTTAAATATGGAATTACATGATCAAGTATCTATATATAAGATAATAGTAGGTGAAGATTATGAAACTATATTATTCTATGCTAAATATTATGGTGTATATCCAAAAAGTTTACCTAGAGATAGCTTTGGTTCATTAGATGATGGGAATTTAAAACTAAGTGTAGATTTTAAATCTTCATTTGTTATAGATAATGACCCACTAATATTAGCTGATTTAAATAAGATATCTTATGGAGATAAAACTGGTAGTGTTGAATTAGAAAGTTTATGGGATCATGAAAATGATAGAGTAAATTATAAATGGGTTGGAAAACCATATGTAATCAAATGTAAAGATATAGATAATGGTGAAAACTCAGAAGGAAGTATGGGAAAATATAAATTGAAATGGGGGAAAAAGTAGATGGCAGATATGAATTACTTACCAGATATTTATAAAATAACCGATACAGTTCAAAGTATACAAAAAAATTATATTGAGGAAGATGATGTTACTTTAACAATGGGTATCTATGGTTATTTAAATGAAGTCAATGCTAACGCATTACAAAACGCTATATTATTAGCAGCAGAATATGGTAATGAAGCATTACCAATACGTGCTAAATATGAAAGAACCATTCTTACAAATGCTATAACTTATGATGTTAAAGATATAAATGCACAGCCAGCTGTAATGAAAGTTATGTTAGGATTCTTAAAATCTAATCTAGATAATTTTCTTGATTCAAATAAGCAATTAGTTATAGATAGATATTGCGATTTAGCTATTGAAGAATATAATTTTCATTTAGACTATGATTTAATAATAACAAGAAGAAAATTAATGAATGGAAATATTATATATTCAGCTAGATATGATTTATCTTTCGATAATGGTATATCTGATATTACAAACCCATACTTACAATCTCCAATAATAACTTCAGTTCAAGGAGATGAATATTTATTTGTAATATGTGATATAAGACAAACATCTTTAGATATACTTACTAATAAAATTATTACTAATAATATACTTGAATCAAAAACATTTGATTTTCAATTCGAAAATCAATTATGTAATTTTAATGTATTTGTAAAAGAAAATGGAGTTACAACTAAATTAACGCCAATATATGAAGGTATGCCTTCAACAACAGAAAAATTCTGTTACTTTACTTATGTAAATGAAAATACAATAAGAGTAAAATTCGATAGAAAATCTTATCAACCAGCTTTAAACTGTGAAATTACAGTAGAAGTTTATACTACATTAGGTAGTGCTGGAAACTTTTCTTATTCTAAAATATTAATATTACCTTTAGAGTCTGAAAATTATGATTATAGAAATATAAAAGCTATAATAAGACCTATGGCTTCTTCCACTAATGGAAGAGATAGAAAATCTGTAAATGAATTAAAAAGAATAATACCAAAACGTATGTTAGCACGTGCTGGTATTATAAATACAAAAGATTTACAAAACTATTTTGATATGTTAGATGTTGATAATAGACTTGTAGTATTTAAGAAAAGAGATAATCAAATAGAAAGATTGTATTATGCATATTTATTAGCTAAAGATGAAAATAGTGATATAGTTCCTACAAATACTATTGAAATAAATCTTAATACTGAAAACTTTGATATTATCTATAAAGATAGATATATTTTAAAACCTGGTAGAGAGATATTCTATGATAAAAAAGAAATTGGATATTATGATAAAAAATTAATTGGAGAAGAAGAAAAATTAACTGAATGTGAATGCGGCTGTGGTTGTTTAATGGGTGAAAGACATCCAATATTTACTTATGCATCACCATTTATTACTGTTGTAAACAAATCACCTTTATCTATTTCTTATTATCTTGATGTAATTAATGATACTTATATATTCGATTATGATTATATAAATCAACAGTCAGCAATACAATTTGTATCTACTAATATAAACTTATCTAAAAATTATTTAATTAGTGATGATTATGTATTTAGAATGAGTTTCACACAAAACTCTACTACTAATGCTGATATAGTAATATATGAAAAAGATGAAGAAGGAAATAAAACTGGTGTTATCTCTGATATACTATTAAAACCAGTTTTAGCTATAAGTATAAATGGAACAACTTATTATGTTAAAGGTGACATAGTAAACTTTGAAGAAAATACTTTCACTTATGAAACAGAATTTAGATTATCTACTAATAGCTGTTTAATAAATGAAAAAAATCAAATTCAAATAGTTAATCTAATAAGAAGTGGTGAATCTAGAGAAGAAAGTGTATTTGTTGATGAAATAATTCATATATCTGTATATGCTTTCTTAGAAAACTCATTAATTAGTGATAAAGATACTACTTATAATCCTGATATAGTAGTACCTGAATATAATATAAATTATTCAGTTGTAAATAAATATCTAATAAATGAAGATATGCATTTATTTTATAATTATTCATCTACAATTAATTCAGTTTGTAAAGTTAATAAACCTAATGAAGGTACTGAAACTGAAAGTTATAATTTCAGTTTAAAATCAATACCATTAATCAGACATGATTATATAAATAATAGCTATAAACTAAATGAATTTATTAGTTATTTACAATATAGAAAATCGTATATTGATAAAGCACAAGAAATAATGGAAGATTCATTCAATATAGATTTAAAATTCTTTAACACATATGGTCCATCTAAATTATTTAAGATTGGTAGAAAATCTGAAGAATTAGATAGAGTTAATTTAACTCTAAACTTCATTGTAAAATTAATATTGTCTTCAAATGCTGAAGTTATATATTCTATTAAAGATAGTATAAAAGCATATATAGAAGATATAAATAAATTAACTAGTGTGCATATGAGTAATATCTGTTCTCATATAAAACAACAATATGATTCTGATATAGATTTCATAGAATTTGTTGGAATGAATCATTATAATTCAAATTATCAATATCTTGAAAAGAATGAACCAGATATTTTAACTGATGTACCAGAGTTTATAAATGTTAACTTAAACGCTAATTTAGAGCCAGACATAAACATCACCATAATTTAACATTATATTAATATTAGTAAAGGAGGAGAATTTAATGGATACATTAAATATTATAAACAATTATAATGCAGAAGATTATATTACAGCAAGTTTAATAAGTCAACTTAATGAAGGAGAAATAAAAGATAGAAATGTAGATGAAAATGATGATATAAGAAATATATTAATGGAAATGCATCTACAAGGAAATCAAGCTAGCTTAGAATTAGATAAATTTAAAACTAAAGTAAGAGATGATTTATTATTTGAAGCTATATATTATGTATATAAACCAACATTAAAAGATAGAATTTCACCAAGAACTGAAGCTCTATCTAAAACTTTAGTAAAAGATTTTATAGCTGAAAATGGAAGTTATGAACTTTTAAAAAGATATAAACATGAATCAGCATTTTTATCTAATCTTTATTCTATAATTGAAAATTATGCTGGTATGATATTAGAAAAAGTAGATAAAGATAATGTAAATACTTTCTCTATAGATACAGATTTAAAAGATGATTTCTTTAATACATTAGAAGCAGAAGATTTCCAATCTATATCTACATTAGTTAATCAAAGAATTGCTGGAGCTATAGATGAATTTATAATTGATAATCAACAAACTAAAGCTCAAATAAGAGATATAGTAGCTCAAACTAAAGAAAGAATAGACACTAAACAAAATATGCCTCAAGATATAGAAGAGGCTTATAATGAACAATGTAAAACTAGAATAGCTAATTTAAAACGTAATAAAACTAAAACTGTTCTTGAAGCATTAATATACAATATAGCTGAATCAGCTATAAGAAAACCAGAATTAAGAGAAGTATATTTCTCTGGTAATAAACCAGATATGGATTTAATAGTAGATGAAGCTACTACAGTATATTCTTTATTAGAAACTCTAAACACTTATAAATTTGCTAGAGTAAATGAAGATTATATAGTTAAAACTTTAGATAGTTTTAGAATGTAAATAAAAGCCCCATAGGTTGTTAGACCTATGGGGTATCTTTTTATAAATATATAGTAAAATCTTTTGATGAAAAATTAGTTATATTGAATAATAAATTTAAATAAGTATTATCATTAATACAATATTTAGCCTTACACTTACATGAACTAAGTATATTTTGTACATAAGGATTATTAAAAAATCTTTTCAATATATTTGAAGTTGTACTAAACGGATCGAAATTTATATCATTTTCAAACTCTAATGAAATAGTTTTAAATCTACCGTTCATTAAAAAATTTATATTTAAGGGATTTAATGTATTAACAATCTCTTGCTCCAATATTTTCATTGCTGTATCATCTGAATATATATTATTGTGTATAAATATTAAAAATTTTTTACATTCATCTGTAAATCTCTCATCTATAAAAGGTAATTTATTTTCTACCATAATAACTCAACTCACTCTCTTCTGGAAAATTTTTTCTTTTAGATACTTGATTATATTGAAATTTATTATAAAACATATTTAAGTATCTAATATTGATTTCAATTCTAGGTAATATGGAATAATACTTATGTACTGACCCATCTATTATTAAATCATCATCAAGCCATACATTAGCATTAAACATATCTGTATATTTTTTACCAGCATTATCCCAGTCTGGTTTCTTTATGGGTCTTATCATTCCCATTTCTGCTAAAAATGTATCAGCAGCGTTAAATCCTTTTGGTGTTTCTATATACATTGTAATATCTACAATGCATGGAGTACATATTAAACTTTCTAACTCATCAAACTCTTCTTTTTCCATTAATCTTTTTATATACATATTATCTTCTTTTGCACATGGCATATAAACATGTATAAAATTACTATTATTTTTTGCCATATCTGCTAAATTATATCTATTAACTAATCTAGCTCTTGGTCTTTCTGACCCTTCTGGTTCTTCATACAATACTACATTATAATCTTTATAGTATAGATTATTAAGCATTCCATTTCTTTTTTCCAATATTTCATTTTGTTTCTTTTCATTTATATTTAATTTATCATACAAATAGCTTAATCTCTCATTATAATCTTGTGGAATATCACCATATTTATTATAATAATTGACAGCTTTTTCTATTCTACTTTTTTTACTCACATGGATATACCTCCTTTTATATAATTTTAATAAATTGTTACCAATTTAATTATTTTTGACTTATTGAGAAGGTAATAATTTATGATATAAATTTTCACCAAGAGAATCTACTTTAACTTGTAATCCAACTAATCCATTTCCGAATAATGTTTTCTTACCAGCAGACCATAATCTATTTAAATCTAGTTCTATAGCTCTCATTATATCTGGTTTATTTACATTTATACCACATAAATTGGCTATATAATCTAATTGATCTACGTTTTTACTTAATCCAACATAATCATTTTTAGGTGACATAGATAATGATTGATATAAATCTTTTATACTAATACTTATATCAACATCTAATGGTAATGCTGATAAAGTCCATTTAGATTTTTCACCTCTTGTTATACTCAAACTTGATATAATTCCCATATTTACATTAAATTGCCCTTTATAAAAAGCTCTAACTAAAAATGGTGATTGAATACCATTATATCCTAATTGTCTTGGTAATGTAAAAGCTAATAGATGTATTAATGGTACACCTATATTTAAATACCAACTATATGGATCTCCATCTGGAGTTCTAAGTTTAATATTTATATCATAACTTCTACTGAAATCAGAATCATTCCATATTTCTGGGAATACTAATTGCCCACCAACTTTTATAGTATCTAATGTATTTCTTAATCTACTAGTTAATAGAGCTGGTAAAACTTGTATATATTTATCTGTAAAAGATGTTATTTGGTCAAAAGCATCTGAAAAGTTATTAGTTAATAATTGATTATATGCTGTACCAGTTGCTCCACCCATTAAGAATCCTATTTCTCTTGATAAATTATTAACTTGATTTATTGAATTTGCAAATTCAGATTCTGCAGTACTATTACTAAAACTTTCAGACATTTGTGATTCAGCATCTACATAAAAACCTACAGCTTGAACTAATCCAGATATATTCTTTAAATATCTAGATTGATAATTTTCCCATGACATTTGACCAAGAGAAGATTTATCAAACAATGCTCTTGTTGTATAGATATATTTATTAGCTATACCTAAATATATAGCCATTTCTTGTAACATTGCATCTACATAGTTAAAATACTCAGAATAAGCATGCTGGAAAGTATAGAATTTTCCATCTCCTTCTTCACCACTTACATCAGCTAATAATGTTTCTGCAGCACTTATACCACCAGCAACTAATGCTGATAATAAATCATCTTTAGAATCGTTTGAATAGTTAGGCATATAAGTAGGTATTCCTGGTGATAATACTAATAATGGCATTTTACTTAATATTCTTTCAGCATATAGTCTACCATAAGAGCTATCACTTGATAATTTAGGATCCACTAAACTAGAAAATTGATATGGCATACCATGTATACCTCTAACTATATCACTTGGTATACTATCTTGGTCATAATCATTTAATTTACCTTGAAATGCAGCATAATCTATATCATCTCTAGTTAAACTATCATCTTCAGGAATAAATTTATCTGTGCTTACTGAAGAGTCTTCACCATCTCCACCTTCACCACTATCACCTGAACCGCCACTTCCTCCATTACCACTACTATTTTTATGCTTTACAATACTATTATTATTTATTTCACTTACTTTTGCTTCACCAGATTTTACATCAGTAGCTTTTATATACGTATTACTAGTTGTCTTATAACAAACATATCCATGTTTATCTTTTTTAGGAGTTGGGTTTTGCATTGTTGGTTTCTTTGAACTATATTCAACATAACACCATCCATCAGTTATACCAACTTTACTCATACTTACTATAGTATTAACTGGTATAGTTCCTAAAGAAGTTTTACTTTCTCTAGTTTTCCATACTGTAACTTTTTTAACTACAGTTCCAGTAGCTTTTATACTACTAGCATTAAAAGTTCTTAATTGGAATCCTGTTGTTGGATCCCCTTTAACTCCACCTTGTGCTTTATATGCTTCAGTAACACCTTTACCACTAACATGAATGCTACCATTAATCATATATAAGCACCATCCAGTACCTAATTTTGAATGTTTTACTTTACAATACCAGTTTGTTTTATTATATCTTAATACTGTAACTTTATCTCCTGCACTCATTACTCCTATTTTTTTAGAACTCTGAGATGTACCTTCTCTTAAAGTTGTAGCTATTTCTATTACAGCACTTCCACCTTTAACATAATTAGCCATAATATCACTCTCCTTTTTTTATAATAAAGTTCGGAAAGGATTATTCTCCTTTCCGAACCTAGTTTTATTCAGTAGCTAATATTTCAAGTATATCTAAAATAGCTTGAGTATTACTTGTATCACTATCAGTACTATTCATTCCTTTTTGTAATAATGAGAATATTTTTTGTGTCTTAGTTTTGTCAGTATCTGAAGATGTTTTAGTTGTTGGTTTTGTAGTTTTTGTCTTAGTTGCTGGTTTACCTGTTATTGATTTTTGTATTTCTGTTAATAAATCAACTACTTCTTTAATATTTTCAGTATTATTAGCGACTTTATTTAATACTGATACTATTATAGTAATAAGTTGTTTTAATACTTTTTCGTCAATTCCTTTATTTAAATTACTTATATTAGCATCAACTTTTTGGTCACTATCAGGGAATGATAAAGTAACTTTATCTAATGAATTCTTAGTACCACCATGAGCTGTTTTATCATAATATTTACTTGGATTTAAACTCTTACCATTATCTGTCACTTCATAATGTAAATGTGAACCAGTACTTCTACCAGTTGAACCTACATTACCAATTATATCATTTTGTCTAACTTTTGTTCCTAATCCATAAGAAGATTGATCTTTCATATGTGCAAATCTATGATCGATACCTTTCTTATCTCTTACAACAAGAGTATTACCAAATCCATATTTTTTATCTTTAAGATTTTCTACAACTTTTCCTGATACTGGTGATTTTATTGGTGTATTTTCTTTTGCAGCATAGTCAACACCAGTATGGAATTCATTATCTCTTATACCAAAATCAGATGATTTGACTCCATCTAATGTATCTTGGAAATATCTATCAATATCTTTAGTAAGATCTGTATCTTCTCCTTTACCTTCAGATGTAATCTTGCTCTTAATGTCTGCTAACCATTTTGTATAGAATTCTTTTGATATAGGATGTATATGGTCACTTCCTCTATAAGATGGTTTATCTATACTTCTTGAGTCAACTATGTTAACTGAGTTCTTAGATGCTATTCCTGGTAATGCTTTTTGTACTACTGGAACCCATTTTTTAGTTTTACCACCAGAAGGAGTAAATGTTTGTGTTAACACTATTTTACTCTTTGGAGATTCTTTCTTGATTTTGTTTATAAGTTTAGTATATTGCTTACTATACCAATCAGCATTGAAACTTCCACCGCCACTAATCCAGTCCGCATCATTTGTTCCATAATGTGTTATGATTACTGGAGGTTTTTTAGCAGCTGCTTTGGCAACATTTCCATCGCTAATACCTTTAGCAACTGTATCACCTATTGTAGCTACTACTCTACTAGATGGTAATACTTTCATATCTTTAAAACCTTTAGCTATTGAGTCACCTAATATAACTGATTTATCAAAATCACTAGATGAAACTTTTGTTTTTACTGAACTGTAATCTGTACCACTACTTAAATCACTACCATCACTTGAACTTGAACTATCTGTTGTAGCATCACTTGCAGCTGGTGTATCAATATCAAATCCAAATAATTTCTTACTAAAGTTTATAGCAGCTGTAGCCATATCACTAAAGAATTCACCTGCTGTACTTCCAGTAGAAGTATCATCTCCACTTGAAGCTCCACCATGTGAAGCTGAGTAATTTCCAACACTAGCTTCAGGTAATGTATAGCTTCCTGTAGCTTTTTCAAATTTAGTTAACTTATTAGGATTTTTTATAGTTGGTGATACTTTCTTATCTCCATCTATAAATCTCTTACCAGTTAACCAATGGTTTTGAGACCAACTACTTCCAAGATTAGCAACTCTTATACCACTAAATCCACTTGAATCACTTGTAGTAGATTCTATATATTTATTATCTCCTAAATATAATGATGAATGTGAAACATTATCTTTATATTTAGTAGTACCATTTCTACTAGATCTAGTATTTTTAAATAATATAATATCACCAGGTTTAAGATCACCTTTCTTAACTTTAGTACCTCTACTACTTAAATATTGTTCTTCTGTATAGCCACCTATTTCAGTACCTGCAGCTCTGTCAAATACATGGTGAGTAAAGCTTGAACAGTCAGAAGCATTTCTATTTTTATTTATATAATCTCTATTTGGTTGAGAATAATAGAATCCTTTGTTTAAGAAAGATAAAGCATATTCTATAATCTTAGAACTTAATTTAACTTTATCATCACCTTTACCATATCTTTCATCGTCACCTTTACCAGTACTAACAAAGTTTTCAAAGTTAACTAACTTACCATCTTTAAGATATTTCTTATAGATAGTTTGTGCAGTTTTAGCTCTAGTTCCTCCACCAACTCCTCTTTCGAAGAATTTATTAAACTTAGAACCAGCTTGATATGCATCAGTTTCATTTAAGAATCCATTAAGTCCTTTCTTTGGATATTCTTGGTTAAGCCATACCTTATGAGTACTATCTTGTAATTGATCCCATAAGAATGCCATTTGAGCATCTGTATCTGACCATTCCAAATTCATAGATTTTGCTATTTTTTTCAATTTATCAAAGTTATTATATTTGCGTATCCATTGGAATAATCCAAAATAAGTACCAGTTTTATCTTTACCATCAGCTTTTGGATTAAAACTACTTTCACACCAAGCATTACCTAAAACACCTGCAGATGCAGCATCTGATGCACCTTTAGCTTTAGTAAATTTTAGTATTTTTTCTGCAACATTTTTAGCTGATATATTAGATTCATCACTAGATGAACTACCATATTCTGAAGAACTTGAATCATCTGTTGTAGCATCACTTGCAGCTGGTTCATCAATATTAAATCCAAATAATTTCTTAGTAAAGTTTATAGCAGCTGTAGCCATATCTCCAAAGAAATCACCTGCTGTAGTTGTAGCAGTAGTATCTTCTGTAGCAGTTCCATCACTTGTACCATCTGAAGTTCCATCAGAACCATCATTTACTTCAGTAATTTCTCCTCCTACTTTATCCATATATTCTTTAAATGATAATGAACTTCCTTTAAGTTTATAATGTTTACCTTTAGTTTCAGTATAATAATTTAAAGGATCGACTCCATTACGACTCTTACTTGTACCACCTTTTAGAACTTCTAAATGAACATGAGGACCACTAACATGACCAGTAGCACCAGAAATACCTAAAAGTTGACCTTGTTTAACTGAATCACCTTTCTTAACTTTTTTACTCTTCATATGAGCAACTCTATAGAATGTATTACCACTATTAGTTTTTATAGTCAATGAATTACCATAAGAACTATGTTCATTTTCACTATATACAGTTCCTGATTTAGGAGCATATAATGGTTGGAAATGAACGTTATAGTCTAATGCACCATGGTCACCTCTAGCTGTAGCATATTGAGATCTTTTTTCACTAAAGTAAGAAGTTATACTTCCTTTACTTGGATCACAGAAATAACCCCAATCTACACCTTCACCCATACCATAATAAGGATTAGTTAAATCTACTATATCTGGACCTTTACCTGCACTTCCATCTTTACCCATAAATGTAATATTACCTTTACAGTTTTGGAAGTTTTTATAATCTGATGCACTAACTAGAATATCTATTCTATATACACCATTTACAATTTTTATAGCTCCACCTCTATCTGTAACTGTATATATTTTACCATCTAATGATGTACCAGTATTTGATATCTTTATTTTAGTACCAACAGGAACATCTGCAGGAGCAGCACAAGTTTGTTCAGCAGGGTTTAGAGGATTACCTTTACAATCATAGAATCCACCTTCCATAGAATCGTTATGAGGATAGTATGCTGTAAAAGATGCTTTAACAGATTTACCAACTTTATAGTTAGTACCTGTATATCTAGTACATTCACTTCCAGGTGAACCAGAAGAACTACTAGATGTAGTATCTGTACTTGCTTCACTAATATCAAATCCAAATAATTTCTTACCAAAGTTTATAGCAGCTGTAGCCATATCTCCGAAGAAATCATCACCATTGCTACCAGTAGCTTCAGCACCAGTATCTTCACTAACACCTTCACTTGAAGATCCACTACTTTCTTGACCGTCTGTACTTCCTACTTTCTTAACTTTACTTTCATCTACTTTATAAGTTTTATCACCTATTTTGAAAGCAAATCTAAATCCAGTACTAAGTTGTGATTCAGATCTAGCACCTGAGAATCTAGAACCTCTAGGGTCATTTATTACATAACCATCTTTAGTTTTACCAAACAATGCTAAATAATGTCCATTAGGTCCATATGGAGTTAATAAACAGTTTTTAGACCAGTTTGAACTCTTAGAGCATCTACCATCTATAATTAAAGGATAACCTTTAGCAGCTAATTCTTTAGTTTTTGATAATGAACTAATATAAGTTACACTTGTATTATATTTTTTACCATAGTAATTAAATAATCTTGAAGAATCTGTTACACCAGCAGTAGGACTCCATCCATGACTCTTTCCTTGTGCACACATATCTTTAGGATTTAAAGTTTTACCAGTTACTTGCCCAAATGCCATTGCAGCTGAAGTTGGACCACAACCAGCTTTTAATATATTTCCTCCAAATGCTACTTGAGACCAATAAGGGAATCCATTTACATATGTTAATGTAGTAGGGTCTGAACCTTTACCAGCAAAATTTGGATCTTCTAAAGCTAAAGCTTTACTATCTTTGCTAGATAACATAACTTGTTCAGCATCTTTAATATCTTCTTTATAACCTGTATCACCAAACACCCATGCATGTTTAAATCCTTTCTTTAATTGACTTTCATCATAAGATTTAGAACCATTAATACTTGATGGGTCATTTACTATATAACCATTTTTATTACGACCAAACATTGCAACTATATGTCCATCTGAATCAGTTCCATATAAATTACCACCTTCACCAGATATAACCATTGGAACTCCACGACTAGCATATTGTTTTATTTGTTCGAAATTATCAATTGATTTAACTTTTATTCCATATTTGTTTCCTAAATATGGGAACATTGAATCTGTTGAACCATTATCATCATAAACTCCTGCATTGTAAGTTTCATCTGCTACTTCATTAGGAGTTATCATTTTACCAGTAACTTTACTTAAAACCATTGCAGCTGAAGTTGGACCACAGCCAGTTTCACTAAGTTCTGGTTTCTTTTTATCTGTATTATAATCTTTATATTGGCTAAAATAAGGGAAGTTATTTACTCCTAAATAAGAATCGTCAGTTTGAGAAACCTCAGCTGGATCTTTACCTTTACCAACGTATTCTCCTTTACCAAATAATCCACCAAACCAGTTAAGACCACTAGCTACAGCATTTTTAACAGTATTGTAAACATTACCAACAGCGTTACCAGCTTTCTTAACTACAGATTTAACACCACTTGCTACATTATGAACAACATTACTTACACCACCAGTTACTTTACTAAATAATGATTGTGCACCATTTTTTATTTTATTAAGTATTCCACCTGAAGCAGATGTTGAACCAGTTAGATTTTCAGCTATACTAGTTATAGTATCTGTAGTGGCATTTGTAGACATAGATTTAAGATTAAATTCTTTAACTATTTTATCAGCTTGTTTCTTTAATGTATCAATATCTTGAGGACCTTCACCAAATACTGGCATTACATAATCTTGTATTAATTTTGCCCAATCTGTATTTGGAAGTAATTTATCTATTACGAATCTTCCATTTATAGTAGCTAATATTGCAGCACATGCTTTCATACCAGTAGTATAAGTATCATAAATACCTATATATTTAGCTGGATTATTAAATGCATTAACAAAATTAGATATTAAGAAAGATATATTACTTACATTAGCATTAGATACTATTGCTCTAAGATATCTATTTAGGTTAATAGATTTATTCTTTTCACAATTCATTTTTAATTTCTTGATTACTTGTGGAACAAAGTTTCCTAAAAGTACACTTGCTGCACTATATTGACTACTACTAGCATCACCAAGTAAATTAATTATAGTATCATTATTAAATATTTTAGTAAATATTTCTTCTAATACTTTACTAGCACTTTCAATCATACCAGTACCACTAACAGATTTTGTAATATGATTTAATGCTAAAGTACTTTTCTTACGGAATGAAGAACTTAAAGCAGATGGAGCTACAGATTTTATAGTATTTCTTACATTGCCTATAACTCTTTCACTTGAAGGAACTGAATTAGAGCTATCATCATCGCCTTTACCGAAAGACCAAGAATCTCTAAATCCATTCATTAATTCTTCTTTACTATAAGCTTTAGAATATTTCTTACCTCTAGGGTCATTTACTAAATAATTACCATTTTTATCTTTACCAAATACAGTAACTATATGACCAGCTTTAGTATAAGGACTATCTTCACCTTTTCCTAAAGTACCAGATACTGCTGTTGGTATACCAGCACTAACCATTTTATCAAATTTTTCAAAGTTTCCACCTGAAGATACAGTTTTAACACCATATTTTTTAGCTTCAGTAGCAAACATATTACCTCTAGCACCTTCAGAATCCCAAGTCTTATTCTTATAAGCATCTTTAGCTATTGATTCTGGAGATATGTCTTTACCAGTTACTTTACTTAAAGCCATTGCTGTTGAAGTTGGACCACAACCAGCATCATTTATCATTTGTCCAAATTGTCCAGAAGCTTGTTTTTGTGAGAAATATGGATTACCATTAACTACGTCACCTTCACCTTTACCAACTTTCATACCATTTACAGTTTTTATATCTGATACTTTTGCATTAGTATCTTTGCTAGGTTTTTTAGTGAATACATTTTTTACACCATTTTTAACAGTATCCCATGCATTACCAGCAGCTGATTTAGCATCATTCCATTTATCACTAACCCAATCTTTAGATTTCATAACCCAACCAAATTTATTTTTAAACCAATCTAATAGGCTTTGGAATCCTTCACCTATAGCTTTAATTGGATCTTGTATAAATTTAGAGCACCAGTCTTTAATATCATTAAATTTCTTTCCTATTCCATCAAGTACAGGCTTGATATTTTTATCATACCAACCACTTAATTGTTTAGTAAGACCATCTAATATACCTTTACCCCAATCACTTATACTATTGTATAATGAACCAATCATTTTTGGTGTATCTACTATACCATTAGCAGCAGCACTTAAGCCTTTAGCCATTAAGTTAGCTCCGCCTTTGACTCCACTAAGTAACATGTTTCCAGTCCAATTCTTAGCAGTATTGAACCCGTTTTCTAACATCTTACCACCAGCACCTATACCATTTATAGCTTGATTTCCTAACCATTTAGCTCCATTCCATAATTGACCAGCACCATTACCCATAGCTGTTAAAGCTCCAGCCATTTTATCTCCAGCCCAATTAATTCCATTATCATTAACCCATTTAAGACCTTCAAGTGCTTTACCACCTACCCATTTATTTACATCTACCCATTTACCAATACCTTTAAGTGTAGCTTGATCAAGCCATTTAAGTCCTTTAATTGCTTTACCACCAAGATTTTTAGCACCATTACCTATCCATTTACCAGTTTCACTAATTTTTCCACCTGCCCATTTAGCAGTATCTTTAGCTCTATCAAATAAACCTTTATGACCTTTTACTTCTTTATTATATTCTTCTAAACTAAAATTAGTTCCGTTCTTTTCATTGTATTCTTTTAATTCTTGTTGTGCTTGAGCTTGTTGTTGTTTAATATTACCCATATCAACACCAATACCACTTAATACATTAATTAATATTGACATTATAGTTTTTGTAGGTAATAATGTAGCTATTATAGATAATCCTTGTATAGTTTTAACAACACCAGAAATTATTCTGTACCCAAATGGAACATTGTCTTCGGTAATTCCCATTATATTTCTTGCATCTTTAAAACCAGATATGAAATCATAAACAGCGAATCCTAAAGTTACTAATCCACCTGTTCCTATACCACCAACTACTCTAGCTAATGCAGTACCAGACATTTTTACAGCACCTTTAGATATTACTTCTAACATCTTAGGAACAGCTCTTTCTAATAAAGCTTTAGCAACTGGAATATTTTTAACTTTACCTAAAAGATTTACTACTGTTGAATTAGTAAATAATTTTGTAAATTGATTCTTAGCCCAGTTTAATAATTGACTTACTAAACCACTATTAGCAACATTAGTTAATATTTTGCCTTCCATTTTATTTGAAAGACCACCACGTTTAGCTATACGTTTAGCATCCATTTTTAAGAATTTATTTCCTAAAATTTTACCACCAGCATTAGTAACAGTTTTAGCTCCTTTTACAGCTCCTTTTACAGAAGTCTTTACTGGATGTAATATAAAGTCTTTAGCTGTTTTAAATCCAGCTCTAGCTATATCTTTAGCTCCACCTTTAAATCCAGATTTTACAGCTCCTTCAGTTATTTCTTCAACTCCTTCTTTAGATAAAGATTTAGTTAAAGTTTTAACTTCTCCTTCTTTAGCTATATTTTTAGCTACAGAAGTTTTAACAGCACTAGCATATCTAGCACCTTTTCTAACTGTACTTCTTACAGCAGTATTACCTATAACAGCAGCTGCTGATGTAGTACCTTTTCCACCTTTATTTACAGGATTACCATTTTCATCATAAGTAACTTCTTGGTCATCAGTTCCTATATCCCATCCCATACCTTTAAGTATTGATGGTATTAATTCTGAACCTATAAATTTAACAGTTCCTTTTAATAATGATGGTATTTCTTGAACTAAAAGAACTAATCCATCTTTAAGTCTTGGTAATGCTTCTTCAGTTAACCATGGTTTTATAGTAGTATCCCAGTTTTCAGATATTGCTGGACCTATTTTAGTTTTAAATAAATCAATTATTTCTGGAAGATACATTAATCCACCTATAACTAAAGCACCTTTTCCTATAGTACCAAATATCCCTCTAGTGAATAATCCTCCTATAGCACCTCTACCTAATATACCACCTAATAATCCTTTAGCTCTTCCAAGTAAGCCTTTACCTATACCTAAAGCCATAAGTAATTTACTTAACCAACCACCAGATTTCTTTTCTTCATCTTCTTCTTTTTCATTTTTCTTAAATAATCCAGAGAAACTATCATAGAATGCTTCTTGTTTTTCTCTTAATCTTTGAGCTATTCTAATTGATTTTCTAGTTGATGAATCTGTTGAATCTGTTTCATATTGACCAGTTTTACTATCACGTTTCATTACAACTTCATTACCTTCAGCATCTAATATAGATTTCTTCATGTCATCAGATAATCCGTCTTTAACTTCACTAGTATCTACTGATTTTTTAATTTTTTCAACTGCTGTTTCATCTTGTTGTTTCTTAGCTTCTTCTTCACCAGTTTTCTTTACTTCATCTTCTTTAGCCTTTTTAGCTTCAGCTTCTTCTCTATATTGTTTCATTATATCTTTATATGAAACTGTACGATATTTCTTAACATAAGTTTGTAAATCAGCTAAAGGCATTTTTCTAACAAAATCAGGTTGATCATCTAAAGATTTAATACCAATTCTTCTTAATAGTATTTGACGTTTCTTTTGATCTAAAGATAATACTTGTTCATCTCTATGAACAGCATCATCTAATTCTATTTTAGAATTAGCTCTTCTTTGTTGGAATTCATCTCCAGTTTTAAAATCTCTTATTTGTTCAAGTAACTTATTAGTTTCGTCTTGTTTATCAGTAAGAGATTTATTAAGATCTGTAATACCTTTGATTATTTCAGTTATCTTCTTATTTCTCTCATCATCTTTAATATCTTCTGGAGTTATAACTTTACCTTTAAGATTTCTAAGTCTATCTTCAGATATCGCTAATTTACCAAAAGTTTCTAAAGATAATTCTTTTCCTAATTTTGTTGAATTTCTAGCTAATTCTTTTACTTTTCTTTCATAAGCATTTTTACCTTTTTCTTTATCAAGTCTTAAATCTTCAGTTATTTTAAATTCATTCATTAAGTCCATTATCTTATTAAAGTCAGCATTATCATCTAATTTAATTCCTTGATCTTTAGCAAGTTTTCTTAAATAATTTATAGCCATTTCAGATTGACCATAATTTAATCCACCTAAGATTATATTTCTATCTTTAATCTTTAATTTACCATTTGCACCGATATTCATATTTTTAAGTAAAGCTGTTATTTCTTTTCCAGCTTTTATTTTATTCTTTTCATATTCTTTATCAGTAACACCAAAAGCTTTATATTGATTAACAAATTCTCCAAGTTGGTCATTTGTCATTGATGCTAATATTTTATCAGCTTCATCATTATTATAACCATTATCTTTTACCTTCTTATTATATTTATCTCCATATATATTTTGAAGGTATTCTTCACGAGTTACTTTACTATTTGGATTAGCTTTCTTATAAGCTTCAAATTGTTCATCAACTTGATTTTTTACATTATCAGCAGCTTCTTTTCTTTCATAGTAAGTATCTCTTAATATCCTAGAACCATAATATTTTTTATAATTTGAAGTGTCTTTAAGCATATTTTGCATAACTTTCTTACTTTCTTCGTCTTTAACATCTCCAAATCTTTTCTTAATTAAATCTTGAGCTTGATCATGGAAACCAGTTCTCATTAAGAATCTTAATTTATTGGCATCTTTTTTACCAAATCTTTTTTCCATTTCTTCTGCAGCATTATTAAATGAATCTCTTTTAATCTTTTGAGATTGATCATAGAAGAAATCCATTTCATTTTGATTATTCATATAATTAAGTCTTTCTTCTGCTGTCATATCATCAGCTGTACCAACTCTTATTTGATGTCTTTGAGTTGCACGTCCTATTCCACCTAGTATTCTAGCTGGAGTAGATATAATTCTACCAACTGTTCCTAATAAACGTTTACCTAAATTCTTAAATGGACTAAATATAGTACTTAAGAATTTACCAACTTTTTCTTTTATTGGAACAACTAAAGTTTTATTGAAGAAATTAATTATACCTTTAGCTATACCACCAAATACTGTTTTAAACATTATACCAATTTGTTTTGTTATAGGTTTAAAAGCATCTTTTAATGGTTTTAATATATCACGTTTAGCCCAATTAATAAATGGACTAAATATTTTATCTTTCATGAAACCTATTAATCCACCTTCTTGTTCTCCAGTTTGTGGATTATAAGTACCAAATATCATTTCTTTAAATTTATCTGTAGTTGATGCATATCCTAAAGCTGAACCTATTAAGATACTACCAAGTACACCAAATGGACCACTTAGATGTAACATGTTTAATCCAAATCCTACACCAGCACCTGCTAATATATTAGGAAGATTCTTCTTAAATTTATTCCATCTATCTTCTCCTATAATACCTGTTTCTCCGAATAATCTATTTTGTATAGTTGCATTATTTTTAGCTACACCTAATGCAGATCCTATTAATAATCCAGGAACTGGACCTAAAGGATTTAAAGCAGTAAAGCCAGAAAGTAAACCAACTATACCATATTTTTTCATATCTGGGAATGTTTTAGCAACTGTATTGACAAAGTCTTTAGGTAATAATCCTCCTTTACGTCCGATATAATTACCATCTTTATCAAATTCTTTTTCACCAAATAACATTGCTTGTACTTTTGCACTATTTTTAGTTAATGCTATACCAGAACCTACAGCTGCTCCTAATAATGGACCACCTATAAATCCTGTAAGTAATGATGCTCCACCACCTAATAATGCTCCAGATACAACATCTGGTCCATATAGTTTAGCTTCACCCATTACTTCTTTCATTGCATTTGCTGATACTTTTTTATCTTTCTTACCGTCTTTATCTCCAACAATAGCTTCCATAGTTTTATTAATAGCTCTTTTATAAACTTGGAATGTTTCAGAGAATATATTAGTATAATCTCCTGCTACACCTTTATCAGTTTGATTACCAGAATTATTAATAACTCCTTCATTACGTTGATTCAAGGCTTGTTGAGTTATTTTAGCTATTTTTACAAAGTGTTTTTGTTGGTCTTCATTATCTAAATTAGCAAAATCATTACCAACTTCTCCACTTCTTCCAAGCATAGATATTATAATATTAGGATCTACATTATCAGCTCCCATTACAGCAGCTATATTTTGATATAAATATTTAGCTTGGTCATGCACTTTATTATCTTTCCATTTACCTGATTGAACTTTAGCCATAGCTTCTCTTATTTGATTAGCTATTTGATTACGTTTATCACCTGTAAGTGAAGGAACAACAGTTTCACCTTTACCTACTATAGCTAATTGATCTTTATCTATTACTCCACCTTTAGCAAATCCTGGTATACCAACTCTACCAAAATATCCTTTAACTGCATTTTGTATATCAGTAGTTAATCCATCCATAAAATCATTTAATACTGCTTGTTCATTTCCTGCTTCTATATTTCTTAAAGGATTTTGCATAAATGGTGTTATTCTAGGACCAGGTTTAAATTGGTTCTTATTACCATTTCCTTGTAAAAGATTTAATATTTGTTTCAAAGTACTATCTATACTTTCAGTAGTAGAAGTTTGAGTTTGCATAGATTCTTTTATAAATTTATTATCTGTAATAAATTTAGAACCACCTTCAGTAAGATTATCAGACCAAGGTCTATCTTTATCTAATTGATCTTCAGGTCTTTCTTTAGATTGATTATATTTCTTAATTCTATCAAAAGCATCTAAAGCTTCTATATCTTCTACACCATTACCAGTATCTAAAGTTCCATCTTCTTTTAATCCTAATGCATCAGTAATAAATTCTGTAAGTTCATTAAATGTATCTTCAACATCTTCTATTTGTCTAGATAATTCTTTTATACGTTTATTAGCTGGAGCATTTTCAGACATTTTATAACCTGTACCTTTTTTATTATATATCTTTTGTTTAGCTCTTATAGCAACATCTTTCTTATCACTTATATCTTTTATAACACTATCTTTTTGACCTAATATATCTTTAATAGTTATACCTTCAAAATTATCAGCATAATTTGAATCTCTATCTTTAAATAATTTATCTATAGATTTAGATACAAAATCATACATATCTCCATCTTCGCTGCCTAATATTCCTGCAAATGAATCAAGTAATTTTTGTTTAGCAGTTTTATCATATTGTAAATCTAATCCAGCTATAGATCTTGGATCATTTTTATTAAGATTAGATTCACCAGTTTCAATCATCTTTTCTATTTCAGCTATTTGTTTATTTAAATCTTCTGATTCTCCATTAAGAGAAACTTCACTTAATAAACCTTGATATCTATTATCTAATGTAGCTAAATATCTTAATGCTGGTAAACTCATATCATTTGAACGAATTGATTGTTCAATTTGTTTAGTCAATTTATCTATTTTTTGTTTTTCTATCTTTTGTAATAATTCGGTATTGACTTTTCTCATACCATTCTTTTTACCATCTTTAGTAACTCCATTAAAGTTTCTAAATCTACCTATCTCAGTACCGTTTTGTTTTTCTAATTCTTTAAGTCTATCTTGAGATTTCTTTAATTGATCAACAACATTCTTATCTTTACCAGTTAACATTTCTTCAGCTAATCTACGTTGTTCTTCTATTGGAAGATTTTTAAATTCAGAGCTTTGGAAATATTCATAAGCTTGTTCATTAAGAACATTTTGTCTTTGTCCTATATCATATTTATTAAAATTATTCTTATTAATAATATTCTCTCTAGCATTATCATAATCTAATAATTCTTGTTCGATATTTTGATTACTATCTCTCATTTCTTTTAATCTTTTCATTGCTTTATCTAATCTGTCATTAAGTTTAGCTATTGTATCTTTACATTTCTTTATTTCAGCTTTGACTTTTTTAGCTTTAATTTGTTGCTGTTTATTTCTACTTTTTCTTAAAGCTAAATATTGAGTATTGTAATCATTTAAATCTTTAGTAACTGATCTAATTTGTTGTCTTAAAGTCATTACTGACATATTAAGAGATCTATATTCTTTTATATCTTTTAAATTCTTAGTTTCTTCATCTAATTCTTTTAATTCAAGTTTAATATTATTTATATCAAACATATCATTTATATTATTAGATTCACCACTTTGAACTTTTCTAGCATGCTCAATACTTCTCTTAGTTTTATCAAATTTTTGTTTTCCATTAAGATTATCATAATTATCAAAATCATAATTTCTTAATATCTTTGTAACTGTTGTAGTTATATCATCTTCATCAAATTCTTCTTGATTATTATCTTCTTTCTTTTTATCAAAAAAGTTTTTAGATTTGAATAAATTAGTTAATGGGCTAAATACATCTTTAACAGAATCAGTTATAGAAGTACCGATACCTTTAAGAGTATCACTCATTTTTTCTCTAACTTGTTTAAAGAAATCTTTAGCTCCTTGTTTCTTTTCTTCCAATCCAAACATTTCAGATATCTTACCATATATACCTTTTATAAGTCCTTTATCTTTATCTAATCCTAATCTATCTTTTAATGGATTAAGAATCTTTTCATCCATAAATTCATTGAAATGATTAAAAGATTTTTTCATTTCAAAAAGTAAATGATCTAATATGCCTTTAATAGATTTCTTACCATTTTCTCCTTCTTTACCATATATTAATTCAAATAATCCTTGATCTACTTTTACAGCTAAATCAGTCATTATTGAAGAAGGACGTTTAATATATTTTTGAGCTTTTTCAGCAAACTTATCAAATTTAGAACTAAATGATTTACCACTTAATCCCATTTCTTCTTTAAGTTTATCAAATTCAGTCTTTTCTTTTTCAGCTTCTTCTCTAAGTTTATCTTTATTTTTATTAGTTTGAACGTTGCTTCTAACAGCTCCTCTAACAGTTTCATCATCTAAATCAGATATATTAACTAATAATTCTCCTTTTTCTAATCTTCTAGCTTGTTGTCTTAAAAATGTTTTATTAGCTCTATCTCTTTCAAGTGCTTTTTTAGTACTTTCACTCATCTTTTCATTTTCACTTCTTGTATCTTTTATAGCTGTTTCAGATAGTGATCTAAAACCTCTATCATATCTTTGAGTATAAGTATTACCATCAGCATCAATTATATCGTAATTTTGTACTAAATCCAAAGGCATACCTTGGATATTTCCTCCACCACCAAATCCTTGAGCTGTTATACGTCTCATATAATTTAATTCTTTATACATACTTTGCATATAGAAGAATATATTCTTACCATAATTATCTTTAGTATCTAATAAAAGATTAGTATTAAAAGAAGTCTTTTCAGCTTTTTTATTTTTCTTACCATTTAATTCTTTAGCAAATTGATTATGATTAGCATTATTAAATAAATATGCATATTGTCCACTTTTTTCTATATCTTTAAAACGTCTAGTTTGATTGCCATATTGATCTTGCATATCTGCATTATATTGCATCATAATATTTCTTGGTAATTCTCTTAATATAGATTGTATAGCTAATAAATTCTTTTCACTAACACCATAATCTAAATATTTTTCATTAAAATTATTCTTTTGATAATCAATTATTTCACCTTTGTTATATGAAGTTTCAAATAGTTTTTCTAAATCTTTAAAGAATTGATCATATTCTTCTTTACTACCAAAAGCTAAATTTTTATTAGCTATTTCTCTTACTTGTTGCATAGGTTCAGATGCAGCACTTTTCCAGAAAGAATTTTTCATATTATCAAATTCTTTTTTCATTTCATCATAAGTAACAAATTTACCTGTTTCATAATTAAATGTAGTTTCTTGACTTCCTGTAAGAGCTGATAATATTTTGCTTAATTGTTGTGGTATAACTTCAGTTAAAGCTTTTTGAGATTTACCATTCCAATCAACTTTACCTTTGTCATATTGAGAAACATCTACACTAGTTTTTGGTGAATTTTTTATACCAAATACTTTTCCAAGCATTTTTTCTAGCATACTATCTTCAGAATTAGACATAGTATTTAATTTTGTAACCATAGATGCAAAGAATCCACCTATAGTTTTATTCATATTATTAAATGCTTTTTCTAAATCTTTAGGTGTCATTCTATTAATCATAGAAGATAATAAAGCACCATATGGGTTTGCAGCAAATAATGCAAGCATATTACTATTTTCACCAGTACCTTGCATCATCATATTCCAAGCTCCACCTGTTAATTCATTAAGATAAGAATTTGAATTTTTCATTATTGTTTTACCATATGCAACTAAATCAGGCATACCACCAGCATCAACAACATCATTATATCCAATTTTATTTTTCTTACCTTCTTCACTATTAGTAGTAGCTTCAATCTTTCTAGTATTCTCAGCTATTTCTCTTAATAATGAAACTTGATCTTGTAAAGCTTTACTTGTATTTGTAAAGAACTCAGTTGAATTTGATAAATGAGGTGTCAAATTTTTATCCAAGTATTGCATTACGCTACCAATATTACTATTCATAGCATCTAAATGACCATTCATAATACCAAAAGCTTTAGTATTTTGAGTATATAAAAGATTTGTATTTTTTATATTTACTTTAGATGAGTATTCAGCACTTCTAGCAACAGCCATAGATATAGCGTTAGCATTAGCTTGTGATGTATTTTCTATACTACTAATAGTTGCTAATGTTTCTTGAGCAGTTCCACTAGTTTTACTACCACTAGATGATGAATCAGTAGCTTCATCATCCCAATTATCGTCAAAATCAGAAAAATCATCGTCCCAATCATCTAGATTTAAATCTCCAAGATCAGCACTAAGATTATCATCAAATCCAGAGCCCATGTCATCACTAAGCCCCATTTGTTTCATTTCCATTTTTTCAAGACGTTCTTTATTATAAAGATTACCTGTCATTATATCTTCTTTAAGTGCTCTTAATCCTACATCAGCAGCTTCATAGAATTTAGTTTTCATGATAGCATCTAATCCACGTCTATAAGTAGTACGATAATCCATAGCAGATTTGTATATTGTTTTAAATAAATCATTATTAGTATCAGAGAAATCTGATATAACTGGATTCATTTGTTTCATCTTTTCAACAGCAACATATGTTATAGATTTACCTACATTATAAAGATATCCTTGTCTTTTACCTAATTTTTGTTTATTAGTTTCAACTTTAGGTTTTCTACTAGCATTCTTCTTTAATTGCTTAACAGCACTAGGACTTTTATTTGCCATTTTGATTACCTCCTTTTACAAAAAATAAATATTATCTTAATGTTAAAAAACAAATTTGAAGGAGATACAGCGTTAGCCGTATCTCCTTGTAGAGTGTAGAAATTATTCAATATGTTTGAATAACAATGTGGTACACTAAGTGTCGGGGAAAGTTGAACACTTAGTGATTCAAGAGTTAAAGCTTTAGTATATAGCTCATCATATAAAGTTTTTTGGGTCGGGAGTTTCTATAAAAAACTTTTAAATATACTAGCCTACTTTTATGTTAGTTTAATTTATTTTTTATTTTTCAAATGTTTTGGACAAGGAGAACTTGCTTTTACACCTTTATGAGCTGGTGTTATAGATTCACCTTTGTCATAAGTTCCATCTTCATTTTTCTTAGGGAAATATGCAACTTTTTCTTCTGTTTCTTTAAGCATAAAGCTTATATCAGAATCTGCTTTGCAGCCTAAAGATATTTTTCTTCCTGTATCTAAATATCCTAGCATGAATTCTTTAGATATATCTACTAAATTACTAGCATCTGCTTTTGTGAATTGCATGTTATTAGCTAATTCTTGAGCTTCTGCTGATGGTATTGAAGCACCTTTATTTATTATTGATGCTGCTAATTGTACTGCATTATCATGTGGGCAACATTCTCTAACTACTTCACCTACATTATTATATTCTGCAGTCTTAAACTCTGGGTCATTTATCATTGCATGCATTACATCTCTTTCATCTTTTTTACTTTGTCCTTTTTGAGTTAATCCTTCATTAATTTCACTTATTAATTTTCTAGCGTTGAATTCCATAATTCTTACCTCCTAATTATCTTTTTTATTATTGTTAATAGATTTTATTTTATAATGATACACTATTGGGTTAAATGGCTTTCTTTTTTTCCCATTCTCCCTAATAATGTCATTTAACTGTTCTTTAGTACAATTTGAAATCGTACTAATAAAATTTTTTTTATCCATATTATTTCTTTTCCTTTCTTTTACATGTTTTTCTTTACACTTTTCTTTTTATCTATATTATGTGTAATTGAACAATAATGCCAATTTTCACATCTATACATTCGACCTCCATTACTATCTACATCATATAGTATCCATTCTTTCCCACAATAAGGACATATACCTTTATTCCATTGTTTTTTCTCTTTTCTTATATCAGATATCATTGAACCTATAAGACATACAATTACAAATACTATTAACCATTGCATATACCTATACCCCCTGTCTCTTATCAAAGTTATAAGTCATTTCACACATATGTCCTTCTTTACATAAGTATATTCTTTTTTCTGTTAAATTATAATCTTCTTCAGATGTATGATATATCCATGCATTTCCACATTTTCTACATATACCTTTATTCCATTCTCTTTTTTCTTTTAGTATAGTATATAGTATACCACCTACTATAAAAGATACTAAACCTCCACAAAATATTAAAGCTACAATATCTACTATTTGATCTGTATTCATATACATATACCTCCTATTTTCTTCTTTCTTCTAGATTGATTATTTTACATTCTTCTTTTATTCCCTTTCTTTTACTATCATATTTATTACATATACTAGCATGTATAATAGGATACTCTATAAGTTTCCTATTTATACTACACATACATGTTGCATTAAATATGTACGTATTAGAATGTTTACACTTCCTACAATCCTTTAAGTATTGATTACCTTTACACTTCTTAACTATTTTCTTTATCATAAGCTATGTCCTCCTTTATTTATATAAAAGTACTTATTTTATTACATTAATATAATATATAAAAGAAAATAATATTAAAAAATATTTTTTTACAATGTAACTAACATTTCGATAAGAAGGAGGACATAGGGGTGGGCGGTCGGGAAAGATTGTGAATGGGATAAATGATAGAGAAGAGTGAAGGATAAGAGTGAAGACAAGGGAACAGGAAGAAAAGACCCGACCCGAGAGGGGAGGGAGATAAGCAGTAACAAGATAGATACGATAGAAAAGAGAGATAGATAAGAGAGAAAGGGAATAGAACGTGAAAATGAAAGAAAAGAGAGATACAAGGAGTGAAAGGGAGTAATGGATCCTGGGAACTAGAGAACTTAGGAACAGGGAACTTGAAGTTAAGGAATGGGTAGAGAAGAACAGGCTTTTATCAAATAGAAAAAATAAACATTAATATAAGTAAAAAAGGAGGTAAAGGAAATGTTAGTAAACAATATAAAAGATATAGAATATAAAAAAGTATATGGAATAGTCGATGATAAAGGAATAAAAAGACTATATATACTAGCAGAAGAGAATGAATGTAATATGAAATTCTCAAGAGTATTAGTAATACAAAATAATAATAAAAATAGATTAGCAATGGAAGATAGTAGACATAGACATGGATTAAAAATCTATACTAAAAAGAAATTAAAACAAATGGTTGAAAGTGGACAAATAGAAGAATTAGTAGAATTAAAAGTTCATGAATAATATTATAAAGGATATAGTAAATATATCCTTTATTTTTATTTTGTCAAGGAGGTGGTATACTAATGATATTATTAGATGAAGTACAAAAAATGAAATTAATAAAGAAACCATTTTATTTACCTTTAAATAAAGATAAGAAACATGGTAAAGCAGTATTATTAATGACTCCAATGTATGATAGTACTATAAGATTATTAAATAATCCATTAATAATAAAGAAACATTATGAATCATATTATTTAGAAAGAGATATGATGTATGTAATTAATCATGAAGGACATATAGATTATGATGCTACAGATGGATTGATTAATGAATATAATGATATTCTAGATGATATTAATGAAGCTACATTAGCTAATCCTTATATAGGAAACTATAGTAATAATCTTAAAGAAAAGAATAAAGTAAGAAAAAGAAAGATGAGAAAATCTATTCATAAAATGAATAGAATAGGAAATTATGAAAAAAATAATGTAGGAATAGAAGGAGATAAAAAAGCTATAGGTAAAGAAGTAGTTAAAGATGATCCAGATAAGATATCAGATGATAAATCAGTAGAAGAAATTTATGTTGGATATTCTGGAGATATGTATGTAGAAGATAATAATTCTCTTATAAGATATAATATAGGAGATAATAAGAATCTATTATATATATTAGAAGCAGATCAAATATATAATAATCAATTAAAGAAATTATTATATAATGATAGAATGAAACAAAAAGGAGAATTGTTTGATATCTATAATATGATTAAACAAGATGTAGATTATATCAAATATTGCTATATAGATATTAATAAATATAAAGCAAGAAATATGTTTATTGATACATTCTATTATAATGAAATATTCTTAAATAAGAATGTATGGAAAAGAGATAAAGCTATTAATTTATACTTTGATTTAATGGATAGATTCTTAGATAATCCTAAAATAGAAAAAGATTATGGTAGAATAGAAACAGTATTAGTACCAGTATTAGAATGGGTAAGAGAAGATGATGATTTAGATTTTACAAAGAGTATAAATTTCGTATCTATGGTATTAAGATTATTAAAGAATAAAGCTCATAATTCTTTACTTAATAAATGGAGAGGAATAAACTTTGTATTTATGACTAGTAAAGGATATTTTACTTGTGATTTAGGTTCTTTAGAAGGAAAAAGAGATAAAGCTAAATTTAGAGTATTACTTAGTAAATTAATTAATGGTGATAGTATTCAAGATGAAGGTAAAGAAGATTCACCAGGAGCTATTAAACAAGCTATTACAGATAAAATAGAAGATGATGCTAAGATAAAACTTTATAATGCAACTGGAGATGCTGATAAAAAAGAAGCTAGTAAGAAAGAATTAGAAGAAAAGATAGATAAAGCTGCTGAATTATCATCTTCAGTAGATGGAGCATTAGATAAATTAGATGATGATGAAAGAGTTAAACAAATCTTAATGGATTTAGCTGCAGAAGAAGAAAATAAAGTTAAACTTAATGCTGCTAGAACTTCAAGAATGTTAAAAGCACAAGACAAATCAATGGAAAAAGTTATTAATGGTAGATCAATAAGAGATATATTATCAGCTCAAAAAGAAGAAGTTGAAATACCTGAAACATCAATAAATATAGATTCAGTAAATGATGAATGGAAACATATGACATTTATGAATTTTGAAGATGCTTATAATATAGATGAAGACATAATGGCTATTATATATTCATTCTCAGAAAAATCAGATCCAATAGCTATATTAGATGTTGATGTACAAGACACTTCAACTTCTGAAGATAAAAAAGAAACTTATACAGTTAAAATGGAAGATGCTCAAGGTAAAAGATTTACTATTAAATTTGATATACCTAAATTTATAGATAATAAATTCATGTTACTTAGAGGTAATGAAAAGACTATGAATGGGCAATTAACTTTAATACCAATATGTAAAACAGATGAAGATACAGTACAAATTGTTTCAAACTATAAGAAAATATTTGTTCATCCATATGGTTCATCAGTAGGAAAATCAATGCCATCAGCAGATGTATTATATAAATACTTAAATAAATATGATGGCAAAGATATAAAAATAGTTCCAGGTGATAATACTAAAACATGTCATAAATATGATTTACCAATAGACTATATAGATTTAGCTAAAGTATATAATACTATAGAAACTGATAAATATATCATATATTTTAATCAAGATGCTATAAGAGAAAAATATAAAGTTGATGATAAAGAAGAAGGTATTCCATTAGCAGTAGAAAAAGCTACAGGTAAAGTAAGATATTATCGTGGAGCTGCTGATACAACATGTACAAGTGCTATAATAAGTTTATTATGCCAATCTAAAAATGGTGATAAACATAGAGAAGGAATTAATAATCAAAAGATTGCTAATAAGTATATGTATAGTAAAGCTAATATACTTAATGTAAAAATACCATTAATAGTTATAATGGCTCATTCAGAAGGATTAGAAGAATCAATGAAAAAAGGTAATATTAATTATAGTATACAAGAAAAGAGATATAAACCAAATATGTATGAAGATGTAATTAAATTTAAAGATGCATATATTGTTTATAGAGTAGATTATAATTCATCTTTATTAATGAATGGTCTTAAAGAATGTCCAACTGAAGAATATTCAATTAAAGAAATGAATAATAAATCAATGTATATAGATTTCTTAGAATTATATGGTGGTAGAATATTATCAGATGGTCTAGACAACTTCTATGACTTAATGATAGATCCAATAACTAAAGAAGTTCTTGAATATTATAAACTTCCAACTGATTATTGTGAATTATTAGCTTATGCTAACTTCTTATTAGCTGATAATAAATATGTAAAACATACAGATATGCGTTCAAGAAGATATAGAACTAATGAATTAGTTGCTGGTTATGCTTATCAAGCTCTTTCAGAATCTTACGGAGCATACAAAACTGAACTTAAAAAACGTGGTACAGCTACAATGACAATAAAACAAACTGCTATTATAGATAAAGTAATGCTTGACCCAACTTGTGCAGATTTATCATCATTAAATGATTTACAAAATGCTGAAGCTATAAATTCTGCAACATATAAAGGATTAGCTGGAATGAACTATGATAGATCTTATGATTTGGATAAACGTTCTTATGACCCATCAATGCTAAATCTTATAGGAATGGCTACAGGATTTGCTGGTAATGTTGGTTTAACAAGACAAACTACTATGGATATGAATATAGAAGGTAAAAGAGGATATGTTAAAACTATAGATGGTGATACTAGTCAATTATCAGTAACCAAATCATTCTGTCCTACTGAAGGATTAACTCCATTTGGGGCTACAAGAGATGACCCATTTAGATCTGCGATGAACTTTATTCAAACTAGTAAACATGGTATGAGAATAAAGAATGCTATGCCATTATTAATGAGTAATGGTACTGATATGGCATTACCATATTTAACTTCAAATACATTCTCTTTCAATGCTAAAGCTAATGGCAAAGTTATTGAAATTACTAATGATTATATGATAGTAGAATATAAACTTACTAAAGAAGAAAAAGAAAGAGGATTACCAGAAAAAGATTTTATAGATTTAAGAAATACAATCAAGAAAAACTCTAATGGTGGATTCTATCAAGCAATAAAATTAGATACAGATTTAAAAGTAGGAAATACTTTTAAGAAGAATGAAGTAATAGCATATGATAAATTATCATATTCATCTAAAGTAGGTAATACAGGAGATTTATCATATAATTTAGGTGCATTATGTAAAGTTGCTATGCTTACAACAGATGAAGGATTTGAAGATAGTGCCATAATATCTGAATGGTTATCAGATGCATTAGCATCTAGAGTTGTTGTTAAAAAAGAATATGTATTACCAAAGAATACTAATATATATTACATGGCTAAAAAAGGTCAAGAGATTCAAGAAGGAGAACCTTTAATGATTTTCCAAAATGCATTTGAAGATGATGATGTAAATTTATTATTAAAGAATCTTAGTGATGATGAAGAACTTATATCAGATTTAGGTCGTGTTCCAATTCGTTCTAAAGTTACAGGAAGAATAGAAGATATAAAAGTATATCGTACTGTAGAAAAAGATGAATTATCAGAATCTTTAAGAAAAGAAGTTAATAAAATAGAAAAACCTATAAATGATATTAAGAAAGCTATGAATAATACAGATACTTATGATGCTAGTAAACTTGAACCAACATATGTACTTGAAAAAAGTGGTAAATTAAAAAATGTTGATGAAGGTGTATTAGTTGAATTCTATTTATCTTATTATGATAAGATGTCTGTTGGAGATAAACTTATATATTATTCAGCATGTAAAGGTGTTGTAAAAGATATATTCCCAGCAGGAAAAGAACCTTATTCATTATTTAGACCTGATGAAAAGATTCATACATTAGTTCCTTATTTTGGTGTAGCAAATCGTATAGTTTGCTCAATAGTGAATACTATACCTATGAATAAAGTATTAATAGAATTAGATAGAGCAGTTAAAGATTTATGTGATATTCCATATAAATATTTAGATGAAGAGTAACAATAATACCCAAGAGTATACTCTTGGGTATATTTTTTTATTATGCTCAAAACTATGAATTAAATAAAAGGAGGTATTTTAATGGAGGTAATAGAATCAATTGGCATTTGTATAGTTGTATTATGTTTTATAATATTTGCTATATTCTTATTTAAAAATTAGGAGGAAAAGAAAATGGAAGAAAATAAAAGTATATTTGAAAGATTTCAAGAGTGCGTACAAAGAGATGATTTTAGTAGTGTAAGTGATGATGAATTAACTTGGATGATTGATTATTTTACATCTTATTCATTAGGAAAAGATAAAGATGGTGATGAATTAGCTCTTCATTCATTAAGAAGACTTAGTAAAGAATATGCTAGAAGAACAGCTATGTTATTAACTATGAGTATGGAAAATTTAGAAGAATGTTTTAAAACAGCAATAGAAAATAATTCAAAATACATTGCTGTTAAAATAGAAACTAGAGGCTCAGAAGGAGCTGAAATAATAATAAATCCTAGATGTAATTTTGAATCTAAACTTGAATATTATAAGAAAGCTTATACTGATGACTTAGTACTTAAAACTTATGATGGAATAAGAATCATAGGATTCTGTGATAGCGATACTTTTGATTTTATAGATTTCATGCTAGGGGATGATTAATATGAATAAAAGAAAGAAAACTGAAAGAAATACTTGTATAGCTTGTATAGCAATATTCACAATATTGCTATTACTTTTATTAAAATATTATTAGGAGGAATGTAATATGAATAATAATAGAGAGTATTTGAGTATGTATTTTAAAGATATTGAAAAAGTTCAAAATTATGCTATAAATAATGATGTTAAAGAAACTTTTGATAAATGTTTACTATTGTTAAGTAAATTTAAAGAAGAGTTTTGTAATTATGGTTCATTGTACGGTGCTGAATCTATCTGTGAATCATATTTTTATAGAATAGGATTTATAATCATTGAAAATGAATTGAAAGGTAAAGAAAGATATGTTATAGAAAAAGTACAAAGTTGTATCGAAAGAGTAAAATGGACTATTAATATCTTATATAAACTTGAAGAGCAAGATAAAGATATTGATGATTATTTTGACGGTATATTAAGAACTACTTTTGATGAAGAAAATGGTACATTAAAACCACTTACTGAAAATTTAAATGGGTTATTAAAAGCATATAGAGATGAATATTCAGATAGAATAAATATAGTAAGAGAAGAGACTGATTTATATGGCTCAGTTTTAAGACGAAAAAAAATATATGACTATTATATTGGTTTTTATCAAAATATGTTAAAGAATTATGTTCCTGGAGAATATATGAATACTGTAGCAACTAGATGTATGTATGCTGTTGAACATTTACGTGAAAATAAAGTATATGTAAATGCATTACTTGATGGAAGTTGCCCAACAATTTATAAACCATATTATGGTGATAAATTTCTTGAATGCTGTAGAGTAATAGAAATATAGGAGTGATAATATGTATGTGGTTAAACGTAAAGAATTAATGGAATTAATAGAGAAGCAAAATAGAATTATATATTCATGCGTCTATGGTACTTCTATAGAAGGATTATATATTGGATTCTATTTTAATTCATCTGATTTTGGTACAGTAGATTTGATTGATAATGTTGATTGTGATTCTGTTGATGATTTATATATGATGAAAGAAACTAAACAACATTTTAAATTTGATTTAGATTGTGCTCAAAGAGAAGGAATATATGATGATAATAAAGAATATGTGGTATATGAGAAAAATGATATAGAATCTCTTATACATGTATTAAATAATATATTGGGTGATTATGAATTTAAATAGGAGGTTGCAATATGAGAGGAAAAATTATAGACTTTGAAGGATTAGATGCAAGTTTCAAAGAAACTAATGTAAAAGCTCTACATACTTATCTTTTAGGAAATGGTATAAAAGCTAATTATGTTTCTTTTCCAAGACACAATACAGCAGAAGGAACTTTTGTAGATAAATTTCTTCAAGGTAAATATGGGAATATAGATAGAAAGATAGTTGCAACTATGTTTGCATTAGATAGATTTGACTATATTAAATGCGAAGATGTTGTAAAAAGAGTTGAAGAAGGTGAATGGTTCATATTTGATAGATATACACCTTCAAGTGTAATATATCAAACTGCTGAAGTTTCAAATTTAAAGAAAAGAAGAAATGAGCAAATGGATATACTTGAATATGAATATGTAAAACTTGAAATACCTGAACCTGATATTGTATTAGCTATGTATTCTGATTATGATATGATGCTTAAAGCTATAAAAGATAGAGGTGAAGATAAAGATATATTTGAAAGTAATGCTGCTTATCTAAAGAAAGTTCATGATTGTTTTACTCAAGCTATAGAAGATTATGATTGGGTAAGAATTAATACCTATTCTGATCTTTCTGAACGTATATTTAAATCAAAGATAACTTTATTTGAAGAAATAATTCAGACTCTTAAAGCTGAAAAGATATTATAAAAAAATATCTTAATAACAATAAAGTATATAAATCATTAGTTTTCCTTTTTTGTAGAGAGGGAATGACTAAGACAGTCATCGACAAAATAATAAATAATTTAAACGACCTTTCAATAGTTTCAAACCCATCAAGTTGTAGAGACTTGATGGGTAATTTTTTATAGGAGGTATAAGGTTATGGAAGATTTACATGTTAGAATTAAATATTTTGAAGGAGCTACACACTTAGAAGGAATATCAATAGGAGATTGGATTGATGTATATAGTAACGAAACAGTATATTTACATGAAGGACAATTTGCTTTAATCCCACTAGGATTTGCAATGGAATTACCAAAAGGATATGAAGCATATTTAATGCCTAGAAGTTCAACTTTTAAAAATTGGGGTGTAATACAAACTAATTCAGTTGGACTAATAGATGAAAGTTATTGTGGTGATGGTGATGAATGGAAACTGCCAGTATATTGTTTAGAGCCTAGACATAGTATCAGAGGAAGTGAATATCCATGTACTATAATTAAAAAAGGTGATAAAATAGCACAATTTAGAATTCAAAAGAAACAACCTAAATTAGCATTTGATGTAGTTGAAACTTTAGGTAATGAAGATAGAGGTGGATTTGGTTCTACTGGAACAACTAAATATGAAGAAAAATAGACATAGTTATATTACTGGTCAAGGGTAGAAATATCCTTGACTAATTTTTATTTTTAATTTTAAGCAAACAATATAAATAAAATATAAGGTATACTGAAAGTTTTCAGTAAGATATGGAGGTATGTATTATGAGTAAAAATTTTGTAGAATTTAGAAATGCTGTTATGGATAAATTTTATGAATTATCAGATGTATGTGGTAATGCAATATTTGAAATGGAAGTAGGAGATAAATCTCAACTATGGGATGCTTATATAAATAATTTCCCAGAAGGAACAAATCCAATATTTAGAACTAATAGAGTTCATGATTGTAATTGTTGTCGACATTTTATAAAAGCAGTAGGTGCATTAGTAGGTATAAAAAATGGAGACTTAATATCAATATGGGATGTTAATCTTCCAGATGATTCTGAATTTAAGGAACCAGCAAAAGCTTTATCTGACTTTGTTAAATCACAAGTTAAGATAAAAGATATATTCTGTACTAAATTTGATAGTTATGGAATAGCTCATAATTATAAAGAAATTGATGGAGAATCAGTTAAATTTAATCATTTTTATTTAGAAATTCCAGAAATGTACAAATCTAATAATTGTGACACATTTAGAGGTGAATTTAGAAGTTCAGTAGCTGTATTTAAACGTGGCTTAGATGAATTTACACTAGAAGCATTAGATAATGTATTAGATTTAATAAATGATAATAATTTATATAGAGGTGAGCAATATTTAAGAGCTTTAAAATCATTTAGAGCTTATAAAATTTTGTATGATACTATAGAAGATAGTAGAAGTAAAGAATTTTTCGCTTGGGAAAGAGCTACACATGAAGGTTCATCTGTAGTAAGATTAAGAAATACATCAATAGGTACATTACTTACTGATATATCTACAGGAATGGATATAGAAGAAGCAGTAAGAAAATATGAAATTATAGTTGCACCTAGTAATTACAAAAGACCTAAAGCTATATTTACTAAAAAAATGCTAGATGAAGCAAAAGAAACTATAACTGAATTAGGATATATGGATTCAATAGGTAGAAAGTTTGCTACTATAGATGATATGAATGTAAATAATGTTTTATTTATAGACAGAAATACTAAGAGTAAACTTGATACCACAGAAGATATATTTGAACAAATGTCAAAAGAATGCGTTGTAAAACGTAAATCTTTTGATAGAGCTCAAGAAATATCAATAGAAGACTTTATAAATTTAGCACCACAAGCTAAATCTATAGAAGCTTTATTTGTACCTAATTTAGAAAGAAACTTAGTATCTTTGATAGCACCAAAAGTTAAAGATTCAAAATCTATGTTTAAATGGAATAATAATTTCTCTTGGGCATATAAAGGAAATATAGCTGATTCAGCTATAAAAGAAAATGTTAAGAGTGCTGGAGGTAATGTAACTGGTGTTCTTAGATTTTCAATACAATGGAATGATATAGATAGAGATATGAATGATTTAGATGCACATTGTATAGAACCTAATAGATTCCATATAAGTTTCTCTGATAAGAAAAGTCCATATACAAAAGGAGCTTTAGATATAGATATAATGAATCCATATCCAAATAGACCAGCTGTAGAAAATATCATATATCCAAATAAAGAAATTATGATGGAAGGTAGATACTTATTCTTTGTTCATAATTATGCTTTTAGAGGTGGTAGAAATGGATTTAGAGCAGAAATAGAATGTGATGGAGAAATATATCAATTTGATTATAGAAAACCATTGCAAGAAAAAGAAATAGTAAATGTTGCTGCTGTAACATTTGATAAAGAAAAGGGATTTACAGTTGAAACTTTATTACCTGCTGATGTTATTAATAGAGAAGTTTGGGGATTGAAAACAAACACATTTGTTCCTGTGAGAGCTATATGCTTATCTCCAAACTATTGGGATAACAATCAAGTAGGAGCTAAACATTATATGTTTATGCTACAAGATTGTGTGAATGAAGAACAACCAAATGGATTCTTTAATGAATACTTAAATGAAGAACTTATGAAACACAAAAGAGTATTTGAAGCATTAGGACATAATGCTAAAGTAGATGATTGCCCAAATCAATTATCTGGTTTAGGATTTAGTGCTTCAAGAAGAAATGAAGTTATAGTAAAAATAGATGGTAAGAAAGTTTATAAAATTAAATTTTAATAAATGGAGGTAAATACAATGGAAAAAGTTAATAATTTATTCTTAAAAGCTACAAAGGAAAAATTTAGATTCCCATATATGGGACAAATATCAACAGAAGATTTATGGGATTTATCTATCGAAAATCTAGATTCCATATATGGAAAACTAGATGAAGATTTAACTAGACTAAGTACAAAGACTTTAATAAAAGATAAAAAGACTGATATAGAAAAAGAATTAGAAGATAAAATAGAAATAGTTAAATTTATAGTTGAATTCAAACAAGCAGAAATAGAAGCTGCAAAAGAAAACGCAATGAAATCAGTTAAGAAACAAAAAATACTTGCATTGATACATGAAAAAGAAAATGAATCACTAAAAGAAAAATCTGTTGATGAATTGAAAGAAATGTATGACGCATTAAATGACTAATCAAAAAGCAATACGAGAGTAATCTCGTATTGCTATTATATAAATTTATTTTTTGTAAGGAGGAGTATGTAAAATGTTATTTAAGAAGAAAAAGAAAAAACTAAAAGAAATTATAAGTAGTGCTGATATAGGGTTTACTCCTATATATCATAATGATGCTATAGCTATAGTACATGATGCTTGTATAGTTTGTGTAGATGGTAAAAAAGAAAGAACTTTAGATGAAAAAGTTAAGTTCATATCTGATAAAGTAAAAATAGGACATGAGTCTATATTAGAACATTCAAACTATATTGTTTTATTAAACTTTACTGGCAATCCAGATAATCTTGAAGCTTATATGGATATACTAGAATGCTTTAAATATCTTAATGTAAAAGCAAAAATATATCAATCTGATGGAGAACCTTATGGACAAGTAAAACTTCTTATAGGTGGTTCAGCAAGAGCATATAAACATTTAATAAGAACTTGCAATAATCATAATAATCCTATATATAAAACTTTATTGGAATATATTCAATATGCAATACCATCTTGTTTCTTTAGTGATTTAATCCAAGATAATGTATTAAAAGAACTAGATTTCTTAAATCTTTATTTCGATGATGATTATAAGAATATAGATTATAAATGCAATACTAAAACTACAACTATAGATGATGGAATAATATTATATGTAGATAATATATATGATATTTATAAAAGACTAGATGGTGTATTTGACTCTTATGAACTTATGGATTTCTGTATGGTAAATACTTTATTCCATAATGTATCAAGAGCTTGTTCACATCAAATAGTTAGACATAGAAATGGTGTTACACAATTATCTCAAAGATATGTAGATATGAAAAATGCTCCAATGATATTACCACCATTAGACATACCATCACAAGCTAAAAATGAAATGGTAATATTATTAGACCAAATAGTTAATAAGTATACAGAATTAGTAGATAAATATGAAATGAAGAAAGAAGACGCTAGATATCTTTTACCTAATGCATGTGCTACTACATTATATATGACATTTACATTTAGAAACTTCTTAAAAGCATATCAACTTAGAACAGGTAAAGGAGCTCAAAGAGAAATCCATATAGTATTCGATAAACTATATTCAGGATTAGAAAAATATTGGGAAACTCAATTTGATAAAGACTTAGAATCTTGTCATCCAATGTTATATTTAGAACCTAAATTAGTATTTGATGGAATTGAAGCTGATAAAAATCTAGAATCAAAAAAATAAAAATGTTATGGGGATAAGCTTAATTGCTTATCCCCATTGGAAACGTTTTAGGTTAAAATAATAATACGAAAGTTTGATGAGTAATATTTAGTATTGAAATCAAAATAATTAAAAGAGTTATATTTTTATATCGAAAAATAATATATTGGATTACTATATAGTTAGGAAAATTTTAAGCCCAATCATAATTATGATTGGGCAAATACTTAAATACATATTATTATATAAATTTGAAGGTACTTTGTTATGTGGTAATATAATAATTTCTACTATTATATTATATTATAGTTACTTAGAAATATTTTAAAATTAAAAATTTATGATTGTATTTTTTATGAGTATGATTTTTTTCTTTTTCAAATTTTACAAAACAATTTAGTAATCAAAATTATATATAGAAATTTTTTTTTGGAGGGATAGAATTATGAAAGATACTATAATAAAAAGAGATGGAACTAGAGAAGCTTATAATGAAGCTAAAATTTTAAATGCTGTTTTAAGAGCAGCTTATGATACAACTGGAGTAAATAATGGACCAGATTTAGCAATAGAAGTTACAAATAATGTACGTAATGAAATGGAACAAAATCCAGATAAAGAGTACAATGTAGAAGAAATACAAGATTTAGTTGAAAAATATTTAATGTTATCAGGAAAAACTGATATTGCTAAACAATATATTTTATATAGAGATAAAAGAACTAAAGCAAGAGAAAAAGGATGGGACTTAGATGAAGTAGGAAAGAAATCTTATGAAGAAAAATATAGACATGCTGGAGAAAACTTTGACGAATTCATAGACAGAATATCTAATGGAAATAAAAAGATAGCTAAGCTATTAAGAGAAAAGAAATTTGTATTTGGAGGAAGAATACTTTCAAATAGAGGATTACAAAATGATGGATATAAAATTACTTATAGTAACTGCTATGTATTAAAAGGACCAGAAGATAATCTAGAATCTATATTTGATGTAAATAGAGATATGGCTATTACTTTTAGTAGAGGTGGTGGAGTAGGTTTTGATTTATCAAGATTAAGACCTAAAGATGAACCAGTTCATAATAATGCAAGAACTACATCAGGACCTTGTTCATTTATGGATATATATAATAAAACAACTCAAACTATTGGTCAAAAAGGAAGACGTGGAGCTTTAATGTTAGCAATGAGAGTATCTCATCCAGATATACAAGAATTTATAGATTTAAAAAGACAACTAGGAGAAATTGAATGTGCAAATCTTTCTGTAATGATTGATGATAAATTTATGGAAGCTGTTATAGGAGGAAAATCATATTTATGCAAATTTAAATATGATGATGGACGTGAAGTTCTTAAAATGGTTAATGCTAATGAATTATTTACAAGAATGTGTGAAAATTCTTGTGACTATGCAGAACCAGGATTATTATTCTGGGATACAGTAGATAGAGGAGGACTTTTAGCAAAAGACCCAGAATTTTCGTATGAGTGCGTAAACCCATGCGCTGAAGAGGTTTTACCAGCTGGAGGTTCTTGTTTACTTGGGCATATGAATCTATCTGAATTTGTAGTACATCCATTTACAGAAGGAGCTTATTTTGATTATGATAAATATGAAGAAGCTGTAAAACAAGCTGTAATAGCTTTAAATGAAGTTTTAGATGAAGGTGAAACATTCCACCCATTAGATTATCAAATAGAAGCTGTTAGAAAATATAGACAAATTGGATTAGGATATTTAGGAATAGCAGATATGCTTATAAAATTAGGAATTAAATATGGTTCAATAGAATCATTACAAATTTGTGATAGAATAGGATTTAAAACTGCAGATATGGCTATAAGAACTTCAGCTGAAATAGCTAAAGACAAAGGAACTTATGAAACTTATAATAAAGAATATGTATTTGCATCACCATTCTTTAAATCAAACACAACTGCATTAACAAGAGAAATGGTTAGAAAATATGGATTAAGAAACTCTCAATTATTAACTTGTGCACCTACAGGAACTGTATCATTATTATATAGAACTTCTGGTGGTATAGAACCTATATTTGCATTAAAGACTGAAAGAAAAACACTTAGCTTAAATAATGGTGAAGAAGTAAAATATGAAGTAAATGCTAAGATAGTACAAGACTTTATGGATATATATGGTGAAATGGATATAGAAGATTTACCAGATTATTTTGTAACTGCTGCTGATATAGATTATAAAGATAGAGTTAGATTCCAAGCTATATGGCAAAAACATATAGATGCTTCAATATCTTCTACTGTTAATCTACCTCATGAAACTTCTATTGAAGATATAAAACAATTATTTATATTTGCTTGGGAATCAGGTCTTAAAGGAATAACTGTATATAGAGCTGGTTGTGCAAGAGAAGGAATATTAGTTAATAAAGATGGTGAAAAGGATGAAAGTAATATATGTCCAGAATGTGGAGCAGAATTACAACATGTAGAAGGATGTGTTACTTGTATGAATTGTGGATATAGTAAATGTAGTTAATAAAAAAATATTCACATCTAACTATATAATAGCACAATAATTTTCAGATTTTGTGTTAATTGTAAAATATTTCTCTGCCTTTGATTTTTATTGTTTATTTTTGAATTGATCTTTTTAACCCGCTGGAAGGAAAATTTTCCTTCCAGCAAAATTTTTGATAACTATAAAATAATCCTTTGATTTGTTTTTGATTTTTATATAATAACTTGCTGCAACTTAAACCAGATAGCTTAGTCGGCTATCTGGTTTAAAATTTGCCTTAACATTTTAATTAAGGGGGTGTTAAGAATGAGAAATTCAGATATAATAACAGATAATTTTGATTCTGAACCAGAAGTGGTAAAAATTAATGATTTACCTGAATGTAATCAATTCGAATATGATTTGATGGACGAAAAAGATTTTAAAAAATATATGAAAGATGTTGAGAGAATGGTACGTAATTCTATGGAATATAGACTTATGGTTAAATTTCTAAGAGAGAATATGGATATGAATAAATGTAGTTTCTATGAAAATGTAAATAATATAGATACATTTAAGATTAAGATTCATTTACATCATCATCCATTTACTCTTTATGATATATGCTATATAGTTTATAAGAAACGTTGTGCTTATGGAGAACCTGTTGATGTTGAAGATGTTGCTAAAGAAGTTATGCATATTCATTATAATATGATGGTTGGATTAATACCATTAGCAGAAACTCCTCATGAGCTAGTACACAATAAATATTTGTTTGTTCCTTTGGATAGAGTATATGGTGCTTGGAGTGCATTTTATGATATGTATTTTCCATTTATGGATTTAGATTATATAGAAAATATAAGAGAAAATGTAGAACGTACAAAAGCATATAAAGAATCTCAAGAAGAATTAGGTGTATTAGCTAAGAAATATGTATATGTCGATGTGGATAGTGGTATATATGATATTCCTGATTATGCTACTGTAATACAAGCTATGGAAAAAAGAATAGCTACTATTAATGAAGAAGAAAGACTTAATCATCAACCTATGAGAAAAGTTATACATTTTATAAAAGCTAATGGGGAAAAAGAAACAAACAATAGTATTTTTTAATCATATATTATAGTATTGAATAAAAATATTAGGGGGTTTGATATTATGAATATTGGAGAAATGGGAATACCAACTACACACAGAAATGTAACAACTAAAAACGATATAAAGTTTATGGAAAAATTTGAATTACTTAAAGAGTTTAAAAAGGAATTTAACAGATTTCCAAAAGCAAGAGAAACTTATAAAGGTGTCAAATTAGGTATGTGGTGTGCAGATTTAAGAGCTAAAAGATGGAGACATTCTAAAGATAGAATAGCTTTATTAGATTCAATTGGATTTGTTTGGGATGTGCATAAACACAGCTGGGATACTAATTTTAAACTAGTTAAAGAATTTAAAGAAGAATTTGGAAAAATGCCATCTAGTACTGAAGTATATAAAGGTGTTAAATTAGGTATGTGGTGTGATATCCAAAGACATTATTATAATAATAATATAGATTATATATCTAAAGAAAGAATAGATTTATTAGATTCAATTGGATTTGTTTGGAGTATACAAGATGATAGATATAATAATAACTTTGAATTACTTAAAGAGTTTAAAGAAGAGTTTGGTAAAATGCCAACAACAACAGATGAATATAAAGGTGTTAAATTAGGAGCTTGGTGTTCAAACGTAAGAGTCTTATATAAATGCAACAGCTTATCTGAAGACCTTTATAAGAAACTTAGAGACATTGGATTCATGTTTGACTACAATAAAGAAAAATGGGAATACAATTTCAATCTACTTAAAGAATTTAAAGAAGAGTTTAACAGATTACCTAAACAATATGAAAAATATAAAAATATTGAATTAGGCTTTTGGGTGTATAATAATATGAGTAGATGTATAGATGACAGAAAGAAAGAATTACTTAGAAGTGTTGGAGTAAATATATAGGGGGCAATATTTATGGATTTTTATAATGAAGAATACGGAAAGTATATTGATCTTGTAGGATATTTATATCCAGAGTTAGATTTAAAATTTACAGAAGAAGATGCTATTGAAGTAGATTTTAAAGTAGTTGATGATGAGGAAAATAATGAAGGGGGATTATTGAATGAATAATATATGGTTTAGTGCAGATTGGCATTTTTCTAAATGGAGCAGAAGAAAAGAAGAGTTGCAATATGACATAAAGAAAGATAGAGATATATTAAGAAAGTATGCATCATCTGTAGATAAAGATGATATCTTTATATTTCTAGGTGACCTTACTGAAGTAAGAGATGACAATCCTAGATTAGTAAAGAGATGCATTGAACAAATAAAAGAATTACCTGGAAATAAAATATTTATTAGAGGAAATAATGACCAAGAAAGTGATGACTATTATATTAATCATTTGGGATTTCTAGCTTGTTACGACAAGCTAGAAGTTGATAACTTTGTATTTACACATGAACCAGTTCAAATCAATGAGGGGCAAATAAACATCCATGGACATATCCATGGGTGTAGAACTTATTGGTATTGCGATGCAAAAAATCATGTGGACACATATATAAAACTATTCAACAACTATCCAATTAAAATTGGTCCTTTATTATATAAAGGAAATTGTATTGATAAAGACTTAATAGAAGATGGATTAATGGTTGAAAAACTTAAATCATCTTTATTTGGATATGTAAATAGATTAAAGGAGATAGAAAAGGGTAATTTATAAAAATCTGAAATGTATTCAAATGTATTAAAATAGCTAGGTTCGCCTAGCTATTTATTTTTTATTTTTTAACATGTATATAATAAATATAAAAGGAGGAAATAGAATGATAAACGATATTCTTATAAAAAACAAACTAGATATCTTAACTGAAGCTGCATCAACTGAAGATTTTGCAGTTAATAGTACTCAAGATGATATGAATGCATCTGATTTAGAATTTGCATTAGAAGATGGTGTTGCAACATTAGCTTATGATTTAACATATCCAGTACAATCAATTCCAGTAATAGAACAAGAAAGTGCATATGACAATGGAAAAATATATGTTGTTGAATATGATATGTTAGATAAATTAATGGAATCATATGATGTTGATGAAGTTGAAGCAATGCATATGCTATGTGAAGCTAATCAAATAGATTATGATGATTTATATTTAGCTATAGAATCAACAGAATATTTCTTAGAAAAAATGGAAGAAATAGGTGGTTCTCAACTTAAAGGAAGAAAGACAAGAAATTTAGTTAAATCTATATCTGATCTAAAAGATAAAGGTATTAAGATGACTAAGAAACCATCTGGAAAGAAGAAAAAGAAAAAAGGTAAAAGAGGTATAGAAATTACTATAAAGACTGAAGGTAAAAAGAAAAAAAAGAAAAACTGCTAGGGATGAAAGATTAACTAGAGATAAACATTGGAAACTATAATATAATCATATATTATAATCATGATGTAAATAAATATTATAATATAACTATATTATAATTGTATATTCATAATAAACCTTTTTAATAATTAATAACTTATTACTTTGGACTATGGGTGAGGATCCATAGTCCAATAAACTCTTTTTTGAAAGGTGGGGAACTTATGAGAAGTTTATTTAATATAGGTACATTAAATATATTTACAGATGCATCAGTAAAAAGTAAAGCTGATGGAAATTATATATCTTGTTATGGTGCAGTATGTGTCATAACAAATCAAGATGGAAGTACGACAGTAATAGAAGAACAATATGAAGTAATGGATAATGCCACAAATAATAGAGGAGAATTATGTGGTATATATTTAGGATTATTATTAGCTATTAAATATAGAAACCAATTTAATAGAATAAACATCCTATCTGACTCACAATTTAGTATATTCAGTTTAACTAAATGGATATATGGATGGGTTAGAAATATAAAAGACAATATGTATATATCTAGTAGTGATGCAGAAGTAGCTAATCAAGATATGATTAAACTTATAATCAATACTGTATTACTTAATAATATACATGTAAACTTTTATCATCAAAAAGGTCATGCAAATACTAATAAGATGATAAAGAAAGCAAGACAAGTTTTTTATAATTCAAATGGAATCTGGTTAGATGACTTTGAATTAAAAAGTGTATGTTACTACAATGATAGAGTAGACATATATACTGGATATAAGTTAAATGAAATACCAGTAGATTATAAAGTAGCAATAAATTATAATGCACAATTCAATGTGCAAAAATATAAAAACTTGATTAATAATGGGTAGAGGATAGTTTTTAACTATCCTCTTAACATTTTTAATAAATTTATAATATAATAAACGGAGGTAATAAGATTATGAAAAATGAAGTAATGCAAGGAAGAGAAATAAGAGATTTAGATTTTAAAGATTTCAAAAATGTGATAACACCAATATATAGAGATGGTGTTAAAGAAGTTCAATCTATGAGTGTTCCAACATATACTTGCTGTGATAAATGTTGGAATGTTAGCAATCCTTCTATAGATAGAATAGCAGAAGGGGTAGAAGAATATGCAGATATAGCAAAGAAACAAATAGTAATGACAGAAGTATTTAAAACTAGATTTTATACACTAATGAAAACAAATGTTGAATCATTATTTGCTTCATATTCAAATATGATGGTAAATGATAAAAGACTTTTAGATTTAAATAATGAAATTGGTAAAGTAGATTTCTATCCTGCATCAACTTTTTCTAGAAACTTAGATAAAGTATTAGAAGATGAAAGTGGTAAAAATGATTTCATTAAAGAATTACTTTATAATTTTAGACCAGCTAATATATGTAATATCTTTTATGATAAAAGAGATAGTACAGGTTTACATGATTATGAAGTGTATAGAAACGCATTTGAAATAACAACTTATTTTACAACTGATCGTTCAATTGTATTTGATTTTACTAATTTATTTGCTACATTCTTTATGACAACTGTTTTAGAATCAATGAAATTAGTAATAAATGAAAAAGAATTATATGATATATTCAATTCATATATAGTAGACTTATCTTCAGATTTATTTGATATCTTATCAATGATATTTATAACAATGTATGAAACAGCTCAAGAATATTTAAAATACACATCATATCTATGCCATACAATTGATGATAGAGAGTTAATGATAGAAATGGATGAAGAATATTCAAAAGCTCAAGCTGAAGCTATGGAAGAAAAAGATGATACAGATAATAGTAAAATTGTTGATGGTTTAAATTCTATAATTAATGCAGCTACAGCTAAATTAGAAGCTTTAAAAAATAATAAATAGGGGGTAATTAATATGGAAGATACTAACATGAAAGATTTTGATGTAAAAGAAATGGAAGAAGACATAAATAATTTTTCAGATGATGAAAAATACTTATTTGATTGTCTTCAAGACTCTAGAAAGTTTAGAGAAAGAATTTATAAAAAGAGAAAAGAATTAGGGTTTAGTGAAAGAGAGTTAGCTAATAAAGCTGATGTAAAAGCTTTTGAAGTTAAAGCTGTTGAAGGTGGAAAATCAATAGCTATACTTTCATTAGTAAAAATATTAAAATCATTAGATTTAGATATCAATAAAATATTTGAATAATCATTAGAGATAAACATGCGTTCATTCGCATGTTTATTTTTTTATATAATCATATATTATAGAAGTGAATGAATATACAAGGAGGTAGATATTATTATGTATGAATATAATAATATGTGGGACCCTAATGTGGTAAATGCATTAGGTTTGCAACAACAGCAACAACAATATTATCAACAACCACAATATTATCCCCAACAACAACAAGGGGGGATGATTAATACTGGATATGGATATAATATGTTTAACAATATGCCATATTATTCTGGTAATTATAATGTAAACAATCCATATTTAGTAGAACAACAAAGAAGACAACAATATGAAACACAACAACAAGAGATTAAAAAGAAAGACGAATTTATCTATAAATTAGATAATATTGCAAGACGTGCTTTAAATCAACCAGAGTATTTTGTTCCAACTGAAGAAGAGCAACGAGAAAGATTAACTCCAGAACAACAAATGGAACAATATGAAGAATATAGAATGAATGCAGATATAGCATATATTCAAGCAATAGACAATGAAAGACATAGAAGTGTAGACAAGTATGTGTTACATGCAAATTCAATAGCAAAAAATTTGGAGCAAGCAAAACAGGCACTTCCAGAAAACCCATCAGCATCTGATTGTCTTAAGAGAATGTCTGATCAATATATTCAAATGAAAGAACAAGAACAAAGAAGGAATGCATTTGCTAAGAATTATAATAGTAAAGGATATGGTCAACTTCTTCAAAGAGATGGAAGAAGTGGAAGTTATTTTGATGGTGTATTTGGTGGATTAGATAATACAATTAATTTCACTACACCAGATTCAGAGTTCTTAGAACATAAAAAGATGTTCTTAGAATTAATATCTAGACAATTATAAGGGGTGTGATATCATGAGTGCAATTTCTGATATATTATATACAAAGGAGCAAACTCCATTAGAATTTCAATTTGATAATCTAATGGGTCCTCCTGTGTACTCTTTATTAACTAGAGAGGATGTATATCAATTAAATAAAATAGCAACAAGTTTAAAATATGCCTCAAATGTTAAGCTTAAATACAAAATGATGGATAGTATTATGGCTCAAAGAGGCTTTAGACATTTTGCTTGTGGAACTAATAGAAGAATTTATCGTCATTATATGTATGATACTTTCTTATTTAAAGTAGCAATAGACAGAGTTGGATTAGAAGATAATCCAAATGAATTCAATAATCAAGAATTGTTAAAACCTTTTGTTGCTAAAATGTTTGATACTACACCATGTGGTACAGTATCTTCAGTAGAAAGGGTTATTCCAATATCAACTAGACAAGAGTTCATATCTGTAGCTTCTGATGTATTTGATATGGTTTGGAAGAAAATCATAGGTAAATATGTATTAGAAGATATAGGAGAAAAATGTTTTATGAATTATGGATTAAGAAGAGGATTTGGTCCTTGTCTTATAGATTATCCATATCTATTTGAAGTAGATTATGATAAGTTAGTTTGTCATAATGAAATAAATGGATATCCTTGTAATGGTCTTATAGATTATGATATAGGATTTAATGTATTAAGATGTGAAAAATGTGGAAAAGAATATCCAGCTAGAAAACTTCAAAAAGCTATAAAAGAAAAGGAAGTGTTTATAGATGATGAAGAATCATATATAACAGATAAATTAAGATTTAAGATAACAAATCAAAATGGTGATTTGATATTAGATAGGACTCAAGCTGAGTCTGAAATAATTCAATAGGAGGTTTTATTATGAGAAAAATAAATAGAAATAAAGGAAATGTAATGAAGATAACTATAAGAAATGAATATGGATTACCAGTATATGAAAATAGTGGCACATTTATAGACAAAACAGAAAAACGTAAAGGTGGCACTTATAAGGAAATAAGTGGTAATATGAAAGTTATAGTTAAAGATAGTATGGGAAATGAAATATATCATAGTAAAGATAAACCTAAAAGAAAAAATAACAAAAAGAACGATTATAATCAATATAAAGAAGGTAATAAACGTAAAGAACAAGAAGCTGCAAAATCTATAAAAGAAAATGCTAAAAGAGCTGAACAAGAGAAAATAGATAGAGAAGCTCAAGCTAGTAAACAAGCTGAAGAATTTTTCAAGAAAAAAGAACAAGAAGCTAAGAAAGTTCATCAACAAACTATAGAGCAAGTACAAACAATGCTAGATACTCAAGATAAAAAAGAAGAAAAACCAAAGAAAAAGAAAGTTAGAAAGTATACACCATATGCTGAAATGAAAAAGCTTCAAAAAGCTAAAGAAGAATTAAATATCGAATCAACATCTAGTAATAGGCTACCAGATGATGTAAATGATATTATAAAATCAGCAATAGGTAGTGAGCCACCTAAACCATTAATTGACGACGATAATTCAAAATATGAAGCAATGGCTGCTGAATATGGTTATGATGAAGATGAAGGTGGTCGTCAAAAAATAAGAAAAACAAATAAAGGAGGAGAATATTAATGTTTGTAGATTTAAATTTAGTTGTAAATGAACAAGATTTATTCAAGTATCCTGATTCTATGGTTATATTCATAGGAGATTGTAGAAGTGCTGAATCTCAAAAACTTTTAAATATAACTAGAGGATTAGAAGGAATGGCATTTAATCCATCTATAGAAGCTAGTCAAGCATATATAGAAGGAGATGTAAATGATTTCATTAGATTGTATAGTGAATATCTAAAGCATGAACAAAATGTGAATAGTTATCTATTAAGTATTGTTCAAGCAACAACAATACTTAAGAAATCAGTTGTTTTATATATAGACCAATCTTCTTATAATATGTATTATCAAATATTAGCAAATTATATGAGATCATCATATGGTATAACTGTAGGTGATAGATTAAGAAATATTCCAGGTCAAGTAGATGACAATTATCTACCACAATTATATTATAATATGTATCATGCTGGTGATTTATCAATTCAAGATTTTCTTCAAGTAAATAGAATGCCAGTAAATGATATGAGATTACAAGATGTACTTTTATATGCATATTTCAATAATATAATAACAGCTGAAAGTTATTTAGTAAATATGTGTCTTCCAACATATCCAGATACTTTAGTCAACAAACTATTAAATGATTTAGGTCTTAATAATATTTTCACCAATGAACAAGGCTATATTCGTTTATTGAATATAGTAAAACAAGACATTATAAATAATGGTGGTCAATTCGTAAGAAGACCACATTATGATTTATCTTGTTAGCATTTAGTAGAGTTTTACCAATAAGAGAAATGGAGGTATATAATTTAACTTCATTATATGAAGGATTTCCATTAGTTAGATTAGTACCTCCATTTGATATTATTGATAATGGTGGAAATAATTTTGATATAAATTATTTAATGTGGTTAATGAACGATCCAGTAGCATCTAAAGATTTCTTTAATATTATATTTAAAGTATCTATAGGTGTAGATGTTTGTATACTAATAGTTGATGATGAAAGATTCGATATGATACATGAATCAATACAAAAATTAATATCTCAAAGATATGGTATTGTATCGAATGTAATAAATGATATGGAAGATTGGGATGAAGTAACTGAAATAGGTCCAAGAACTCCAGCTCATGTTTATAATCTTGATTATGATATGAATATGAATTGGGGTAAATTGGATAAATCAATGAATACATTATAAAGAGGTCTAATGACCTCTTTATTTTTTTAGGAGGTTATTATGATACAAAAAACAAACTTTACAAAAGATATATCATTTCTAATAAATAGAAATATATATGAATACGATATTAGTAAAGCTAATATCAATATTCTATTACATGCAAATGTGATAGATAATAAAACGTATACTAGATTATATAATGCTAGTAGAGAAGAAAGGCAAAAAGAAGTTGGTATAATGATATTGAAAGATAGTAATATCTATAATATCATAAATACTAATATAAAGAATATGAGAAATAAATTGATGGAAGTTAATAATATATATGATGATGATATATTGTCAGCTAAGAATGATGCATTATTTATAATAGATAAGAAACCAAAGATAACTAAATTCGATAATATAGAATTTGTATTAAAGAATGTATATACATCTTTTTATAAAATTGATTCTTTAGAGTTGTATTATTTCTGTGATACTGCGAATGGAATTGAAAAATTAGATGTAAAAGGAATAGCAGATAATGCATTAGTAAAACATAATGAATACTTGTTAGATTTCTTTAAAGCACTATTTGAAACTATACAATATAATATTAATGATGCTGTAATAATGCTTAGACAGTTTTATACAGATTATATTAATAATAGATTAGATGTAGGATATTATAGAAATTTTGACAGTAGTTCAATGTATACTTTAAATGTATATAATAATATATACAATTCAATATCTCCACCATCAAGTATTGAATATATAAATAAAGATTACAATTTAAATATACTTAGAGATATGTGGCAAATTGTTTCTCATATAGTTTTAAATAAAAAGTAGTAAGGGTTATTTCACCTTACTACTTTATTTTTTGGAAAATCATCTCTAATTCTATTATTCTCTGCAACATACAAAGATACTAGTAGATATACTTTTTCAGCTATAATATCACTTATGGAATCTGGGTCATAATATAAAGCAATATTATTCATAATAGATATAGATATCCTATCGGATATTTTATCAATTACTTCATGTAATATTTTCTTTTCATATTCTCTATTTATATAATCTTGTTTATGTTCAAGATACATTATTCTATAACTTTCAAATTCTGAAGTTATAAGAGTATCCATTAAATTATTCACGCTTTCTAAAGATTTAACTTCTGGTAGTCTTATTAAATCTTGTCTTATCTTTCTTTTTATATCCATCAAAATAGTTATTATAAAAAATACTAATACTATTAAAGATATTAAAAATAATATTTCAACACAGTTTTTAACAATCATTGTTAGTTCCTCCTTTAATAATTATTATAGTTATATATTATAGTAATGTGAAAGAAATATAATTTAAATATTTCTTAAACATATAAAAATAAGGAGGTAGAGTTATGTTAAAAGACAACAAAAAGAAAAGATATCTTGTAAGTTTTGTAGGAGTATTTACAAGTGAACAATTTCAAACTCCTATAATAAAAGAGTATCTTGATGTTGTAGAAGCAACAGGAAAGAAGAAAGCTGAAAAGATAATAAGAAAAAGACAACCTGAATATGAAAGATGGTCAGAAGGAGATAATAGATTAAAACGTCTATTAAATCTAGAACACGATGAAAGATTATTGACTAAGGTAATTAAAGAATTAAAACCTGGTGAATCTTTAGAAGATTACGAAGGTAAAAATTATGTAAATCAAATATTAGGAGGTATGTAATATATGTTATATAGAATATATAATCAAACAGAAATGAGAGCTATGGATACTGCATTTAAATTATTTCAAGAAGGAAGAATTAATTTAGGTGAATACAATCAATTTATAGAATTAATAAATAATGGTACTTATATGAATTTAATAGGAGGTATGGAATTAATGAAAGATAAATTTATATTTGATGGAATAAAAATGACAGATGAAAAGAAAAGCTATGGAAAAGTAAGTGAATTTGATAAAGAAGACAAAGAAAAAATAATGTCAGATTTTAAAGGTTATCTATTTGAATTATCTGAAAGAAATAATGTTTGTAACTTAAAAGCTATGAAAAATCCATTTATGGATGCTTTAATAGATGGATTAGAAAAAGCAACTAAACAAAAACAACAAACTCCTACAGTAGATTTATCAAAAAGTAGATTAGATTTACCATTATGCCCAAGAAGAAATAATGGTGATTTTAATTACGATTACTCTGAATGGTTAAATAATAGAAAAGAAGTGTGTACAAAATGTACTGCACTTTGTCCAGAAAGAGAGAATTATATAAAAGATGATGAAGTAGTATATAATAAAATTAATCCAATACTAGCAGATGAAAGTTCTGCAAATGATTATAGTGACTTTGATAGTTTACCTATTGAAGATGATTATACAGTAGAACCTCAAGATTGTTTATATAGTTATGCAGATGTGATGAGAATGCTTTTGAATCTGTCTGACATACAAATACCAAGACAAACATTAATGACAATGGATGATTTAGAATTAGAAAATTATGCTCATCAAATATCTAAAAACAATGATAGCTTTAAATTTAAATATGACAAAATTAAAGAGATAATGAATGATATAGCTCAAAAACGTTCAGAAGAAATATAAGCTATACAAAGTAAAGAGGACGAATCCTCTTTACTTTTTTTTATAAAAATAATATATATTGGAGGTATGTAATATGAAAGATATGGGATTTAATAGTTATTGTTTAATAGCTGAAGATAGCAATTATGAAATTTATAGACAAACTGATATACAATATGGGAATGCAGATTATTTTGTTATAAATAAAAATGATGTATCTGATGATATTGATTCATATACAGTAGATTCTAGACAAGCAACTAAAAGAAGAAGAGGAACTAAAATGACACATCATGTTAATAGATTCTTAAGAGATAATTGTACTGAAGATGCTAGAATGTATTATGATAAATATAATAGTGTTTTTGAATATGCTGAATCAATGGCATTATTTCAAACATATTATGATAGAGTAATAAAAATTGTAGATAAAGAATATATAATGCATGTATTAGGTCTTTGTGGTCCTGATGTAGCATTAGCAGTATTATGTACTATGTTTAAAAATGGTGATTCAGTAATTAAGAAATTTATTAAAATAAAACAATCTGATAAAATATATATAGATACATCAATAAGAGCAAAAGCTAGTGAAGTAGATGAAGTTTATAATGGTATAATAAAAGAAGGATACAAATATAATAAACAAAAACTAAAAGATTTAATTGATGCTATACCTGATGAAGAATTAAAGAAATGTATTAATAATGATATAATAGAATCTTGCTCTATTAATATTGCTAGAAAACTATTTTTAGATATTGTAGAGCATAACGATATTGTATTAAAAACATTATTATGCTATACACACAATCTATTAGGTGAAGAGAAATTCTATGAAATTATAGAATATAAGAAAAAGAGAGCAAGAAAAAATAAATAGCAAAAGAAATAAAGATAGGACGAATCCTATCTTTATTTTTTGATTAATCTAAATATTGTGACCAATTCATTACATTTTTTCTAAGTTCTAAGATGCCACCATCATCAGCTGCATCACCTTTAGATATTACATCATCAAGATAATGAATTACTTTATAAGCAATTTCTTTAGTGATACCATAATTATATTTGTTTAAAAGATTATACCAATTACCGAATATCATTTTAGGTGATAAATATAAACTATCGGTATTATGATATAATTGATGTGGAGTTTTAGATAGCATAGTCAACGGTATATTATGAAGTCTATGTTCCTGTTTAAGTTTCTTTATTAAATCAAAAGTACTTATATAACCTGTAGTATTTATAGTATGCTCAGTTATCATTAAAGCTACATCAAATATAGTTAATATACAATGATGCATTTCTAATGTAGCCATATCATCAGTTATATTACCATGTACTTGACAATGGTCTAATCCATAAGACATAAGTTCAGATTTGATAGCTTTATAAGCTCTACTACCTCTGAATTGTCTTATAGCATTACTAAGAAAATTCTTATAAGCTTCAGTATCTTGAAGTGTTTCTCTTGATTGATAAAACGGTAAAATGAATTCAGAATTAGGTGAATGAATTATAGGATTAAATGTACTATTTATTACATTTATATCTGGAAGATTACTCATTCTAATTACCTCCTTTATAGTATATTTATTGTATTGTTAAAATAAGTAATGGTTATATATTATAAAGGTGTAATAAAAATATAATTTATTAGGAGGAATTAATTATGGATAATAAAACTAAAATATCATTATTCTTTGACTTACAAATAATAACAAATAAAGACGGTGAACCAATTTATATGGATTTCGTCAAACAATCAGAAGAAGGCGATACTATGATATCAGAAGAATTATACCCAGAAATATTTGGTGCTTTATTAAAAACTAAAAATGAAGGTAGAAGATATGTGTGTCCAGTAATGCAATACTATTCATATTTAGAAAATTCTATGCGTTCATTAAATAAACAATATGAAAATGATGTTTATAATAGAATAATAAAAGATAATATGTCTACAATAGTATCTAAAGCAGTAGCTGATTTAGATGTATTAGATAAACATATTGTAAATATTCCAAAAGAAATTTATACAATTAGTATAGAAATAGAATTAGAAGGTACAGGTATATCATCATTAAAATGTAGTTTATTCTCACCAACTGGAAAAAAAGAATGTGATATACTGGAAAAAGCATTATTCTTCTTATATATGTATTATAAAGAAATAAATTCAGATAACATAGCTAAATCTATCACTTATCTATTATGCTTCTCTGTAGATAATAATGATATTAATACAGCAAATATATTTAATATATTTACAGGAGATTTAGGTTTTATATTTGATTATAAGAAGACTGAGGACGACGAAGATGATTCATATCTAGAAGACCTTAGTGAAAATTATATAGACAATTTTTTAGATGTAATTATAGGTGGATTAAATAAATTATATTATGGAGATTTTATAGACGAAACTTATAGAGTAAGTAAACTTTTAAACTAGGAGGAATAATTATGATATCTAAGAAAAGAGTGCAATTTAATGTAATAACAACAGAAGACAATAATGAAAAGAATGTCATTATATCTGATTTCTATGTATCTGACTTAACAGAAAGAACTTTCACTACGTTGGATGCAGAAGAAATGGAAGTTATAAAAAATGAATTTAATAGAGAAAGCAATAAACTACTAGAAGTACTTACTAATTCTAATGGAGATATAAGTTGTACATTAGGTGAAACATTAGTTAGTATTTTAAGAAATGAAAATATTAATGAAATTGCTAAAGTCAATACAATTAATACTATCATTGACTTAGTAAGAGAAACATTAAATAATAAAGACATATTATAAAGAGATAAACTGGGGAAACCCAGTTTATTTTTTGCACATATTTATAATAAAAGGAGGGATATAAATGGCTGATAAGATTATTAAAACTTCTAATATACCTTTATTGGATAATGTAATTCACTATTTAAAAAAATTAGCATTAGAAACTGTAGTCAAAGATCAAGTATTAGCTGATTCGTATGAAACTACTGAATCAAGAAAAAACTTTGATGTATATAAAATGTGTAAATTGAATACAGTAAGATATGAATATTTTGATTATGAATATGAAGATTTATTAGAAACTTCAGTACATCCAAGAGAAATATATGATATATTAGTTGATAAATTTAATGCTCCAGATAATATAAGAAAAGAATTATTGGAAGTTAAAAAGAAACAAGTTATAGAAGACTATGAAGAATTAAATAATTATTATAGAATGCTATGTGGCTTACCCGATATAGGTGATACTTATAATATATATGTAAGTGAAGATTATCTTACAGAAGATGATTATGTATTTGTAGATACATCTGTTCCAATACAATATATGTCTGAGAATGAACAAGATTTCTTATATTCTATAGGAGTTATAGATGAATATATTAAAACTTATCCAAATAAAAAGTATTTAAACTTCTTAGGTTCTAGAAAGATAGAACCATTAACAGCTAGAATGACAAAACCTTTTGGAATGTTATATATGCCTACAGATGGTATTCCTATGGAAGTATATAGTAGATGGATGAATAAGTTTAATGTAAATAGAGTATTTGTTTTAAAGACAATATATAATAGTCACGCATTTATAGATGAGAATCCATATTATGAAAAGTTTATAGCAATGTTTATAATAATTCAAACTATGTTAGATATAATATCTGAGTTACCAGATTTTATAATCAAAAGAGATATATTTGATTTGGAAATGATTAAGTTGATATTTAAGTCTTATGATGTTGAATATTTCTCAAATATACCATTAAACTATCAACAAGCTATAGTAAGAAATATTAATAAGCTTATAGAGTTTAAATCCACATCTACAAGTATAATCAATATCTGTTCTTTATTTGGTTGTGATAATGTTACAGTATTCAAGTATTATCTATTTAAAGATAGAGTAAAGAATGAAGATGGTACATTTGCTTTCAATGAAAATGAATTTGATAATTATAAATTTAAATTCATTAAATGTCCTATAGATGAAAACATTGATGACTATATAAAGAGTAATAATAATTATTTGATATACAATGATGTTACTTTAGGAGATAAATGGTGGGATGGAGGTCTTGATCATAAATACGTAGAGAAAATGATAAAAGAACATGAATTCAATTATCTTCAATCTAAATATTTATCAGTAGACTGTGTATTTTCAATGACTGAAATACTATTCCAATTAGTATATTTTTATAATATGATGTTTGATAATGTACGTTCAGAGGAATTACTTAGAGTTAGATTATTCAATCTAAGTAATAGATATTCATTTAGACTTACAGATGTATTTTGTTTTTTATTTGCTCTTGGATATATTTATTATGGTTTATCCGATGATTTACTATTTGATCAGTCTAAAGTATTATATGTAAAAGGTTTTAATTTTTCTACAGATATGGAAGAATTAGCTAATTATGTAAATAGTAAATATTATACATTAGAAGACTTAGGAGTAGCTGATTTTGTTACATTTGAAAAGAAAGATAGAATTTTTACTTATAAGCAATTAAGTGATGTGTTTATAAATAATAAGAATATATATAATCATATAGTTCATGAAATGAGACATGCTAGCAATAAAAGAATATATGATATATATAAGAAATTATTTGATTCTATGATGATAGTAGAATTGACTAGTGATTTCTTTGTTAAAAGTAATGGAGAATTAGCTAAAACATTTACAGACTACCTTGAAGATAGAGATAAAATATTATATGAAAATCTTATTGATATAAAATCTATGGAAACACAAGAAGAAAGACAACAAGCTGCTAGTACTTTAATAGATGATATTATATATGTATTAGAACATCAATATCTTACTGATGTAGCTTTTAATAAAATATATAGATGCTTTCCTACAGCAGATGCTAATAGTATAATTGTATATATAAGAGAATTAGTAGAATTCTTTAAATCATATAAAGTACAAATAGACCAAATGAATATTATATATTTATTAGATGATGAATATGAAAACTGGTGTGGAGCTATAGATGATGTATTAATAAAAGTTAATATGAGTCCAAGTTCTTGTCAAAATGGAAAAGAATATGCTAAAATACATGATTCTATGATTCCTAAACAAGAAAACAATGTTGTTGAAGAATTATTTATCAAGTCTGATTGGATGAAAAATAGACCTATATATGATAATGGTTCACCTAAAGAAGTTAAAACTACAAAAACTATATTTAGACCTATTGATGGTCATATTCCACAAGAGTTGGTAAGTATAATAGAAACATATAATTAAAAAAGGGAGGTATAGGAATGAATAAACAAAGAATAGTATACGATAGAACTGCATTAAAAGGAGAAGAAGAAGTTCAAATTAAAAAGAAAAAAGGTGGTTATGTAACTGCTATAAATCATGAAACTGGTGAAGTTATATTTAAACAACTTCCAAATATGATAACTACAGCTGGTTCGGCTTTCGCTGCAGCTAAAATATGGAATATTACTCCAGATATATGGACTCCAACTTATAATAACTATTTAGGATTAGACCATACAGTTAACGAACCATATCCAAATCCAGGAGTAAGAGCAGAAGAAAAAGTATTTTTATTTGCTGTTGGTATAGACGGATGTGGTGCTGAAGCAAGTCAAGTATTTAAAGTAGACCCAACTAAATGGATAAATAGAGATAACTTAATTCCATTTAGATATGTAAATACTAATAACGATTTAGGAGATGAAATGAGAGAAAAATATTTCGGTAAGAAAACATTAGCTAACGGTAAAACAGCATATTACTTTAAAGCTTTTGATACCGAACCAATATTTGTTCAACAATATTCAGATGGAACTCCAATAGGAACAGACATATATGACAATACAAGAAAAGATGAAGTAGAAAACTATATAGAATTAAGAATGTCTATAACTAAAGAAGATTGTAGAGATTTCTTTATATCTACTGTAGGTATACAATCAGCTAAAATTAATTCTATATCATTACTTACTGCATGGAAAAAAGTAATAGATGGATATGTATATTATCAAGATATAAGACCATATACTAAATATAATTTTAGTAATGAACATCTTATAGAAATATCTAAAGGTATAGACTTTATATATCAATTATATTATTAAATATATCTTAATAGGAGTGATGTCGGATATGCATACTATGCATATCCGACATTTAACCTCTTTAGTATTAATTAGAAATAGTTGATAATTAGTAATTATTAATTCAATTATATACTATATTTATGATATCAAATAGATATCAAAAAATAATTAATATTAGGAGGAATGAATTATGAACGAATTAATATTTAATTTTGAAGGACATGGAGTAGAGGTAATTAATTTTAATGGGCAAACTTTATTTAATCCATATGATGTGGGTAGATGTTTAGATTTATCAGGAAGTACAGTAAGAATGCATATATAAGGTATGAATCAAAATCAAGTTATTAAACTAAAAAATTCAAATATAGTTTGCACAAACATTAGAAAATTAAATAACACAGGTGAAAATTTCTTAACTGAAGCTGGAGTATACACTATGATAACCAATTGTCATTGCTGCCAAGAGAAAAAACAAAAAGTTTTATTAGCTTTAGGATTTGAAGGTAAAATCATATTAACTTCAAGAAAAGAACCAGAATTTATAAACCAACTAGAACAAGCATTAGAGCCTTTTAATATAAAGGGTATACAACAATATCAAGTATTAAATTATAGAATAGACTATTACATTCCAAGTCTCAATATTGCTATAGAATATGATGAGAATGGACATGACCATTATACCTATGAAAACCATGAACTTAGACAATTGGAAATAGAAGAAAACTAGGGTGTAAGTTTATAAGGGTAACAGATAAAAATGAAGATTCTTACAATATTGGATTAGTATTAAAACAATTATTTGATAAAAATTGGATAAATATTATAATGTAGATTTTGTAAATCGAGTATTTCTAATGTTGTGATTCTATCTAAATAGGAGTGTTGTTAAAAGTGCATACTATGCAGTTTTAACGATTAACCACTTTAGCATTAATTAGAGATTTTTGATAAAAGTAATAAAAATAGTAAATTTTATAATACACATATTTGCAAATTGGATATTTTTGATATTCTAATTATATGTAGATAGAAGTACTGTCGCAGGGAATAAGTTTCCCATCCGACGATTAACCATTTTAGCATTAATTAGAAATATTTTGATAATTAATAATTTTTCATTTTTAAAAATTAGTTCAACCATATATTATACCTATGATATCAAATAGGTATCAAAATAATTATATTAGGAGGAATAAGAATATGAACATACTATTTAATTTCGAAGGGCATGAAGTAGAAATAATTAATTTTAATGGAGAAGGATTATTTAATCCAAGACATATTGGTGAATGTTTAGAATTAACAGAAAGTGCAGTTAGAAAAGCAATGGAAAAAATGACTCAAAATCAAGCTATAAAACTAACAAATTCAGATATTAATGGTACTAATATTAGAAAATTAAATAACGCAGGTGAAAATTTCTTAAAGGAAGCTGGTGTTTATAAACTTATATTTAAATCAAATAAACCAGCAGCAGAAAGATTCCAAAACTGGCTAGCAGAAGAAGTATTACCTAGAATAAGACAATATGGAGCTTATATTCCAGGTAATACACCAGAACAAATTATTGGAAATGGTATATCTGCTATGAGTGGAATGATACCATTACATGACCATTATGATAGAATAAATTATTATTTAGAAAGAGATAAAAAATTTGTAGAAAGAGATAATAGATTTTATTTAGATAGATTTAAAGGATTGAAAAAAGATATTATTTATGACGGAGGAGCTATATTTAATTATGTTGTAGATAAAGATATGTTGCTTTCTGTATTTAAGAATGATGAAGAACTCAATAAATTTTTAATAAATTTAGGATTTATAGTTAGAGGTAATGGTGGTAAATATTTACTAGATATAGAAAGAATTAGAAGTTTAAAACCACTTTCACTAACATATAAAGGTTTAGTAGAATTATGCTACGCTATAGATAATCCTGGAGAAATAAATTTCCATTTTTAAAATAAAATTGATTCTGTATATTATATCTATGATATTCAAAATATTTTAATAAAAACTAGGAGGTATATATTATGAATAACTTATATAACAATAAAGAGGATAAAGCAGAAAGATTTTTAGATTGGATAGCAGAAGTAGTGTTACCTACTATAAAAAATGGAGGTTCAACTCCAGAAGAAATTACTGGAAATGGTATATCTGCTATGAGTGGAATGATACCATTACAAGAATATTATGATGAAGTAAATTATCATTTAAAAAAAATTAATGAATCAATGGAGTTTTATAATAAAGTATACTTTGATAGATTTAGAGATTTAGAAAGAGATGGTATATATACAATAGATGATGTGTATAATTTTGTTTTAGATAAAAATAAATATAATTTTATGAGCGATGAAGAATTAAATAAGCTTTTAATAAATTTAGGATTTTTATGTATTGATCAAGCTGGTCATTATCATACAAATGCAGAAAAGGTTATAAGTTTAAAACCATTGACATTAACATTAAGAGGTTTAATAGAATTAAGCTATGCTATAGACAATCCTGGTGATATATACTTCCATTTTTAAAGTAAAGTTTTAGCTATAGTTTCGGATGTCCGTTAACGGACATCCGAATTTGTTACTTATATTTATTTTTTGTTTTTAAGCGTTTATAACTAAATAATAAATTTATATATGAAAGGAAGGTTAATATGGAAGATAAAGTACTAGATAAAGCTTGGGAAAAAAATTTTAATAAGGCTAAAAAGCATTATCAACAATATGGAAATTTGGATATAGAGGATAAGAATATTCAAATATGGTTAAAGAAACAGAGATTTTTATATAAGAATGGTAAATTAGATTTTAATAAGGCTGTTCTTTTAACTTCATTAGATATAGATTGGTTTCCAGAAAAGAAAGAATATGCTAAAATGCTAGATACTTTAGAGGATATGACAGCAGATGAAATACAAGAAAGTATTGAATATCAACAACTCTACAATGTATCTAATAATGAAAATTATTTAGATATAAGAGAAAGATTAATGTCGATACTTAATAGAAAGTTGGCGTTAAATAATGGTTAAAAAGAAGAGAGTTACAGTAAGAGTATCATTAGATAATAATATAGATATCATTTATTTTGAAAGAGATGGCAAAGGTGATATTATAGAAAAAAAAGATAACTTCGTAGCAGAAGATATAGTATCTTGTATTACAGAATTATATGTTTTACATGTATTAAAGCAACAAGATTTTATAGAAGATATGATATTAGTTTTCTCAGAAGCAGATTTCTATGTTAATGAAATATTTAAATTAGGTATAGTGATAGGATCCTTATCTTGTAACTTAGGTGAAGACATAAAGATAGAATTAATATAATAATATGCCTGATGTAGTTAAGTCTGCATCAGGCTAATTTTTAAGGAGATGATATAATGGCTACAACTACTAAAAAGATAAACAGAATTACTAATGAAAAAGATGTTGATATGTTTCTTAATCTTAAAGAAGAAGATATTACATCATCATTTATAATGGAAAATTTTGCACAGTTTAATGGTAATCCACCAAAATTTAATGTGTATGATGAAATAGTTATTCCTAAAGGAGCTTATGGCTTAGGAGATATTAAAAATACACAATCATTTACAACTACATTAGGTGCTTGGGTATTTAATAAATTCTTTATAGAAAAGGATTTGATTCATATATTTGGATATGAAACTAATGCTATAAGCGATAAATATTATGGTAAAATGAATAAGAAACTATCTTATGCTTTATTAGAAGATGATATTACTTTAGACCAATTAAAACATTTCTTAATGAAAACACAACAATTTATGCCTTACGTTTCTATACTATCTCCAAGTGTAACTATGAAACTTTTACTATGTGATAAAGTTATAGCTAAAGAAAAGGAAAGATTAGTTAGACTTCATAAAGCTGAAATAGATGCAGGAAATGAAATTGTTACTGAACAAATTGAAAAAGAATTATTAAAATTTGCTCAAGAATATCTTGAAGGTGATGATTCAATGGAATGTTATGATTCTGGGGCACGTATGAAATTAGGTAACCACTTTAAAAATATGAATGTTATGAGGGGTGCTGCTAAAGATCCAGACCCAGATAAAGGATATAATATAATGCTTTCAAATTATATGAGTGGTATAACAGCTGAAGACTATGCTAAATTATGTAATACAATGGCTGCTGGTCCATATTCTAGAGGTAAGAAAACAGCTATAGGTGGATATTGGGAAAAGCTATTCGTATCTGCATTCCAACATCTTAGATTAGATCCTCCTGGTTCAGATTGTGGAACTAAAGATACATTAACTATAAAACTTAATAATCCAGAAGACTATATTTATTCTTATATAGTAGAGAATGGTAAATTAGTTGAATTAACTTCAAAAAATATGGATAAGTATAAAGGTAAAACTGTTAAAATGAGATTCTCATCTTTATGTAAATCTAAAACAGGTTTCTGTAATCATTGTGCAGGAAATCTATTCTATAGAATAGGTGGCTTTGAAAATATAGGTGTAGCATTAGCACTTATCCCATCTATATTAAAGAATACTTCAATGAAAGCTTTCCATGATAGTACTGTAAAAATGGTAGAAATAGATATTGAACATGCTTTTGGTCAAGATTAACATATATTAAAGGGATTAAAAGATGGAGTTGAGTAAATATCTCAGCTCCAAAAAATTTACAAGGAGTGAGTGTTATGATTAAAAAACTATTTTTAGTGCTTAAATCTCTTAATACCATGATATTTAAGAAGAAAAAAGATATTGCATCAGATAATAATCCTCCAGAAACAAATGATGATGCAATAATAGACGGTGATAAGATTTTAGAAGAAAAGAAAAAAGAAGAAGCAGCTAAGGAAGAAGAAGCTAAAGAAACAGAAGAAACAATAGAAGATGAACCAGATTTAGAAGACATGAATAAAACTGGAATTGTTACTGCTACAGCTTTATATGTTAGAGATGGTCCATCTAAAGATTATAGCATCTTAGGTTGTGTATTGGAAAATGATAAGGTAAATATTATTGGAAGAAATAAAGCAACTGGATGGTATAAAATTGAGTTTAAAGAAACATTTGGATATGTATCAAGCAAATATGTATTTACAGCAACTATATCTACTGTAAATAATTTAAAGTATGGTAAAGGCTGTGAAGAAATAGATGAAGTTGTAGGATCACACAAATGTTGTTTTAAATTTAATCAAGCTGTATTAACTCAATATGCTGGAGATGAAGTTGGTTCATATGGTAAATTAATATATGATCATCATTGTGCTGCACATAATTTACCTTATGGAACTTTAGTATATATTCCTATGCTTAAAGGAGTAGTAAATAATACAGGATTATTTACTGTAATGGATACTGGAGGGCATGGCATGGATTTTGATATCTATACTAAAAAAGACATAGGCAAAATAAATGGTGATGTATATGTAGTATCTTGGGGAACTGGACCAATAGCATGGTCTTTTACTCAAGCTATAGAATATTATATTAGAACTAAGAAAGTTGAGAGATTTAATTCAGCTTGGAATCTATATAATAGAATGAATGGATGTACTATAAACTTCTGGAAATATAAAACTGACGACCGTAATATTACTTCAAAATCATGGTATAGTAAAACTAATATTAAACAACCATAGAGAAATCTATGGTTGTTTTTATTTGTAATTGTAAAATAAAATAATCATATATTATAAACATGTACTATAATAAAATAAAAAGGGGGATGTATTTATGAATACATTAGAAAAATCTTTAATAATTGGAACAGCTACAGTAGCATCAGTAGCTGTAATAAATAAAGTTGATGCTGCTAGTTATGGTAGTTATATAACTACAAATAACTTAAACTTGAGAGCTAGTATGAGTACTAGCTCACAAAAATTAGTTACAATACCAAAAGGAGGTAAAGTTACTTTAGTGATGAAATACTCTAATGGATGGTCAAAAGTAACTTATAATGGTAGAACAGGATATGTGTCTACACAATACATTAAAGCAGCAGGTAGTAGTAATAACACAACACCTACACCATCTCCATCACCAAGTTATGGTAAGACTGCTAGAACAACAGCAGTTTTAAATCTTAGAAGAGGAGCTGGTACTAGCTACACTAGCATTATGAAAATACCATCTAATGCTACTGTGACTATAATAGCTAGATATAATAATGGGTGGAGTAAAGTAAACTACTCTGGTAAAGTTGGTTTTGTCTCTAGTCAATATTTAACAACTGGAGCTCAATCAAATAACAACAATAATAACTCTTCAAGATGTACTAGTGGTTATGCCACTAATACATTAATTATAGTTGATAAAAATTCAAGAAGAGTCAATTTCTATAGAAATTGTAGATTGGTTAGAAGCATGCCTTGTGCTATAGGCAAAGCTTCAACTCAGACACCATCAGGCAAATATAGAGTTTTGGAAAAAATCCAAAACCGTCCTTATTATAAGGACCATATAGCTGGTGGAGATCCTAGAAATCCACTAGGAAAATATTGGCTTGGTATAGGTAATGGATATGCATTACATGGAACAAATAATGAAGGTTCCATAGGAGGTGCAGTAAGCCATGGATGTATGAGAATGTACAATTCAGACATCCAATGGTTGTACAGTCAAGCAAAAGTAGGAACTACAGTTCTAATAGATAATGGTAGTACTGCTTCAATAGCTACAAAATATAGATTTAAAATCTATTATTAAATATCTTATCACTTATATATTATATAAGTGATAGAAACCACTAGCTTAAATGCTAGTGGTTTCTTTTTTTATTTTTAGGAGGTAGAGATTATGATAACACTAATTGAGTACAATGAAAAAAATTTTAAATCAGAGGGGGAATTGTTTAATATTATAACTGATGCAATGCATCAAAATGGTATAAAATATATACCAATAGTGAAAGGATATAATTTAAATGGTAATGAAAAAACTATATTAGACTTAGCATCAGAAATGATAGAAGGTGATATTACTGAACCTATTATAATAAAATTACCAAACAAATATCTAGATGAATTAGATATAAACAAATTGCATAAGTTTTATAAGAAAGCAAATAAAAGTGATAAAATGTTTATTATACTAAAACCATTAGCTAAAGATGTAAGTATTAGAGTTTTATCTTCATTTATTTGGAATGCAATGATTATAGATAGCAATAATATAATATTTGCAAATGTGAAAAGCAAAATACCAGAATTAGCTAAAACTTGTTTGGTATTAACAATAGGCGAAGATAATATAAAAGTTACATCACCAGTATTAGATGATATTAAAAAGTATATCATAGATAACGAAATAAGTAATGAAAAGGATTGTGTTCCTTTGAAAATAGTTATAAATGGTGAAGAAATATAAGGAGGTAATGTTATGAGTTCAAGTATTTATAAATGGATGGTTATATATGAAGATTACTCAACACAAGTAATTACAGCAAATAGTGTAATGGATGTGATAATGAGTAGTGATTTAGAGCAAAGTGACAGTAATATAATTAGTGTAATAAGATTAGATTACTGCTAGATTAAATTTATATTTGATTATATATTATAGATGTGTAAAGAGATAGTTAATCAACTATCTCTTTTAAATATTATATTTATTAGGAGGTACTAATATGAGATTAGTAGATGTTAAAAATTTAAAAGTTATGGTAAATGGAGAAGAATTAGCAATGAGAGAGTTAAAAGAAAATGAAAACTATTACTTAATGCAATTCTATAAAGAAAACATTAGAAAAGGATACAATAAAGAATTTGACTACTATACAATGGGAGAAACAAAAGAAGAAATATTATCAGAATTAGATACAAATGCTAGAGATAAAAAAGCTGCTAGAGATAATTTTAGATATACTTCAGATGAAATTGTAAACAGTAGTGCACTTCTATTTAATGAAGAATTTGTAAAAGGCAAAATTAAATTAGAAGACTTAGCAGAAGTAGAAAGAAATAAAGATGGAAAGATATTACATTATAAAGTAAAACCAGAATATTGTGTATCAGAAGAAGCAGAATTTAAATATGATGAAAAAGGTAATCCAATTCATGTAAATTTTAATAATAAAGAATACGAAATACAAAAAATCTATGATACTAAAGGTAGAATAGCACAAATAGTTTATTATATAGATGGAGAATTTGTATATAAAGAATCTACTTCATATTATGAAAATTATGAAGAAACATTATGCCATACAGGTGCTTATCAAAATATTAATAGACGATATTATGATGATAAGAAAAGACCATTAGTTGAATTTATATCTGATGGTATCGAATTTAACAAAGATGATATTTCAGCTATTTCAACTTATGAATATCTTGACAATGGAGATGTAATAGAAGAAAGTCTTATTATAAGTGATGGAGTATACAATTTATAAAAATATAGATGTAAAAACTAAATAATAAGTAAGTCTAAAAGAGAGATAGTCATGACTATCTCTCTTTAAAATATTATATAATTTTAGGAGGAATGTTATATGTTAACAAGAGAACAAGTTATAAGTAGAAGAGATGTACAAGAAGCTATAAAAAGCTGTGGAAGTGTATTTAGTAAAGTTGATTTTGATGAATTAGTTTTCTCAAATCGTCATGATGGAAAAGACTATTTCATAATAGAAAACAATCTTTTTAGAGATGAAAATCAAAGATATCTATATGAATTAAGAATAGGACATGATGAAGTTTATTATGATACAGCATTAATATTATTAGATAAAGATGCAAATATAATAGAAGGAACTGAAGCAGAACTAAATGATGTATGGTCTTGTGGAGACTGGAAAATAGTAAGAGGATGCCAATTCTGCTGTGAAACTAATGGAGTCTTATTAACTTCAATGGAAAATGGAGAAGACACAATATATTCAACTATAAGAATGGATATGGAAGCTTTACAAATAGACAATGAATTAGCATATCAACAAAAAGATGATACAAAACATTGTTATGGTAAATGGTCAGACACAGGTATCAATATAAACTTCTGTCCAGTTTGTGGTAGAAGATTAAGAAGTAGAGATGATGAGTTAATACCTTATAAAGGAATTAACTTAGATTTAAATCATTAATACAACTAGTCAAGGGAGATTTCTATCTTCCTTGGTTATTTTTTTAAGGAGAGATTGACATGAAAAAAGAAAAAACTAATTGTTGTGATTGTAAAAATTTTGATCAAGTGAAAACTTACTTAAGTGGAAAAAATTCTTATTTCTGCAAATATAAATTTAAATGGGTAAGTTCAGTATTTAGTAAATTGAGATCAAAATACTGTAAAGGATTTAAAAGAAAATAATTATTGGAGGTAAGTTATTATGATAAAAACATTATTAAACGAAAAGGAATATGAAGAATATTTAAATTTAAGAAAAGCTGTTGATGCTTTAGTAAAGACAGTAAATAGTTATTCAGTAAGTAGACATACCAATTATTCAATGTTAACAGGTATGGGTACTAATTTTATTATAACACATCAAGAACTTAATTCAAAATTTTCAAATAAAGAAGAATCTTTAGTTGAACAACATTTTGTAAATTGTTTGAATACTAAGAATATGGAAAAATGTGATGTTTTATATAGCAATTCTATATTTAATATAAGAGTAAAAAGAAATCATGGAAACTTAGTTAGATATAGTAAATATTTAATTAGAAGTGGAAATATAGCTAGTGACTTAAAACAGAAATTTGATGAGAATGATAGACTTATTGAATCTATAAAACATGATTATGATAATAGTATAGATGAATTTAGTACAATAACTTGTAAATATAGTTATAATACTAAAGGAGAATTGTTTAAATATATAAAAACAAAAACAAGAACTGAAAATGGAAAAACTGAGCATCTGTATACAGATGAAAGAGTTAGAGTATTTGAAACAATAAATGGTATAGAATTTAATAAATTTAAAAATAATATTTCAGATGAAACTATGTACACATATATATTAGATAAAGATAAACATGTGTGTTCAGAAAAACCAAATCAAATAATACTTAAATATAAGACTGATAGAGGAATTTCAATTGATGAAAGATACAATCTTAATATAGATGTATTTAATATTTGTAATCAAAATATGTAAATAAAGGGAGGAATAATAATATGAAACTAGATTATATTTATAACCAATTACAAGGAAATGAAGAAATAGAAGGATATAAATCTTTATTATGTATAGTAGAAAACTTAATGGATAAAGTATTTATTGATAAACCATATGCTAAATTTTCTCATATAAGACATATGGGTGATTATAAAATATATACTCCATTTGGAAGCATAAACAGAAGTCTTTTAAGAAGTATAACAAATAAAGGTGAGTTTAAGGATGCATCTATAAATGATAAATACGTTAAAAATGATATTAAATTTAATAATAATCAATATAAAGATGGTACTGAAGTTACTCAATCTGGAAATAATAGTATAACTATAAAAGATTATGAGAATTATCTTTTAGTAAGAGAAAGAAGATATTATAAAGGTGAATTATCTGTAGATAAAGCTTATAAATATAATACTAATGGAAATCTTACATTTGAAAGATATGATGATTATAATAATTTAGGAGAACTAAATTATACAAATATTACGTCTATAAGTTATGACGATAAAAATATTTATAAAGAAATGAAAACTTCTACTATATTTGGATATCCTTATGAAAACACATTATGTGAATATATAAAAGTAGGAGATGGGTTATTTAAGGATTTCTATGAATGTAGAAAATATTCTAAAGAAGATGGTCAATCTGAATATGTAAAAGAAAGCTACAGAAATAGATCATATTTATATTTCTTAGATAATGATGTTAATAATTATATCGAAGTAGTGTGTTTTAGAAATAAAATAGAAGTGATTAAAATCCACTATGTTGATACTTCAATAGAAATAGATGAAGTATTTGATATAGTAAGTTAATATCAAATAGCCAGCAAGGAGAAATCCTTGCTGGTTTTATTTTTTTAAAAAATTCTTAACAATGATTAAACGCCCATATAAACATATATTATATTATTGAAATAAAATAATGATTGGAGGTAGAGATAATGTATCCAGATTTTAAAGATTTTGAATGCACAACTAAATTAGAGATTGTTAACTTAGATGCATTCAGAATAGAGAGCATTAGAACAGGAAGAGGGTTTAGAGTTAAGTCGAATTACAAAAATATAAAGAAAGAGCTAAAGAATCCAGATGGAATTTATTCAAATAAATTTGGTAGAACTTTAGCAGACGTAGATGAGTATGGTAACAGATATAAATGTGATTGTGGTAAAACAATCTCAAGAATTAATGAAGGAACCACTTGCCCATATTGTCATACTAAAGTAAAATATGTAGATGATGATTTTGGTTATAATGGTTTCTTAGTGCTTGATGATTATTATATAATTCATCCAAAGATGTTTGAAACTTTAAAGAGATTCTTTGGAGCTGAAACATTAAATAATATCATCAAATATAATGATGATAAAGATATTAATGGTTATAGTAATCTTATCAATCCAAATAGAACTAAAGATGAACCATTCTTTGGTATAGGAATGATAGCATTTAAAGAAAGATTTATGGAGATAATTAATTATTATCGAAATAAGAATAAAAACAAAATCAAATATTATGATGATATTATAAATAATATTGATAAAGTATTTACACAAACAATAGTAGTTTTTACTACGTTACTGAGAGCTACTAAGAATGATCCAAATATATTAAAATATGAACCATCAAATGAATTATATATGATAATGTCTAGTTTAGTATATAATATAAATCAGACTGGTTCAAAAGTGTATAAAGCAATTAAACCTAAAGCAGAATTACTTTATGATTTACAATGTAAACAAGAAGAAATGTATGATATGATTCTTGTTTTATTATCTGGTAAAAGAGGAAAACTTAGAGGAGTATTTGGTGGTAGATATAACTTTACAGCAAGGGTAGTTATAGTACCAGAACCAAAATTAAGAGTTGACCAAGTAATAATGCCATATCAGTCAATGATTGAATTAGAAAAGCAAAGAATATTAAATGTACTTGAAAAAGTTCATGGTTCAGCTGCATTAGCAAATTCAATATATGAGGATTCTATAAGAGTTAAGAATCCTGAAATAATAGCTATAATAAGACAGTTGATAAAAGATGATTCAACAGGACAAGGGATTCCAGTATTAGTTAATAGAAACCCAACATTATCTTATGGGTCTATACAACAAATGTTTGTAGTTGATGTTTGTGAATCATATACTTTAAAAATGCCATTACAAATCTTACCATATTTCAATGCAGATTTCGATGGTGACGTTCTTAATGTACACAGAATCCAATCTAAAGTATTCTATGAACATGCTTATCAAGTATTTAATCCTAGAAATGCAATGTATATTAATATGAATGATGGATTAGTATCAACAAGTATATTACCATATAAAGATATTCTTATAAATTCTAATACATTATTATATGAATATAGACAAGGATATAGTGAAGAACAATTAGCTGATATAAGAAGATTTAAAGAAAGACATTCTGCTTAATAAAAGAAGGCAAAGGACTATGTTCCTTTGTCTTTTTATTTTTTGTAAACACTATAGAAACGGAGGTGGTTACATTGAGGAATGATGGAAATTATGATACTAGTAAACCTGATGAGTTGTATCAGACTATAACTACACCATCAGTTATCAATTCATATTCTATAGCTATGCAATATATAAAAGATTGGTTTTTTAGTAAATTTGACGAAAACTATTTTAAAGCTAAATATATTGAACAACGTCATCCATTAGATGATTTTAGGAAACTTTCTACAATAAATAAAGGATTGAAAAAATTAAAACCTTCAGTATCTATAGGATCTCAAATATCATTAGATTATACTAGAGATACAATAGATTTATATCAAGCATCACCAAATGATTTTCTTAGAAGAACTAAGTTTAATAATGCCTTCTTTATGGATAAACAAAGAAATTTAAACTTAAGTGTAATGTTTGAAGTCTTGGAAATAAATTTTAATTTTAAAATACGTGTTGGTACTAGAGCTCAACAAATAGACTTATACAAATATCTAATTATTGCATTTAGATTCGGAGCAACACAAGGAGAAGAACTAACAATGGATTGTCATATTCCTTATCCAATTATGATACAAATAGCATCAGATGCTGGATTTGAAGTTAAAGATGACAAAGTAGTAGATATAATTGGATTTATGAGATATATGAATAAACATTCAGTAGTTCCAATATTATATAAGTATAGAACTATAAATGGTAAAGATGAATACTTTATGAGAGTAAGTAATTTATATACACATATATCTTGTTTAGATTTTCCAACAGTAGATGATGGAGAACAAAATAATCAAATATATACAAATTATATGATTGAATTTAATATCATATTAAAAATACCTTCACCACAATTTTATGCATATCATTCTAATAAAATTCATGATAAAATTGAAGGAGTTACAAAACGTATTAAAGGAGATAGTGTTGGTTTATGTAATATAAAGATTCCTACTATACCAGAAGTAGATCAACATGGATGGAATCAATATCTATTAACTGAATATTATTCTGATGAGATAGAAAAATGTATTGATATAGATATGAAAGAGCTATTTGAAAATAGTGATATATTTTCAGCTGTAAAACAAAGTAGAGATATGTATATTTCTCCAGCTGTATTTATTAATCTTATATTCTTTAATAATGGTGATGTAGTTCCATATAAAATAGACTGGGAAACATTTAAAGTTACATTACTTGAACCAATATATGGACACGTTGTACAAATATCAATGTATGCTGATATAGATTATTTAAAGACTACAATTTATAATCAAGAAAAATTTAAAGAAAGATATTCAAAATCTATAGATGATAAAAAATAGACCATTGGTTTACCCAATGGTCTATTATTATTACTTCATGAAGTTGATTAAATCATTTGTAATGTCAGTCTTTTTTATTATATTATCAGCTACATCATCAAATTCTTCAATGTCTATATTTGATTGACGTGATTGATTGTATTTAGTTTCTATCTGTTGATTTAGTTCTTCATCTTCATCAAATATTCTTTCAATTTCATTAAATATTAAATATTTATTATCTAGCAAATATTTAAATTCATTGTCTAATTCAATTTCTTGAATTACCTTTATATAAATCATTATTTTTATATATTCTTTATAGTCATAATAATCTGTAATGTTGCATTTTATGTCTTTGATTGAGGATAAAGTAATATAATATATAAAACCTTCCACGCCTTCATTTTCTATTTCTTCAGTATGTGGTTTAAATACACACATATATAATGAAGATATAAATAAAACACAGTTAAGAATACATATAATAAGTAATATTGTATTTTGCATATTTAGCATCTCCTTTTTAAATTATTGTTTTTTGTCATCATTTTTCACAAAATAATCTCTCATATAATTTAAAAACTTAACGACACCTTCAACCGAAGTTAGCTTACCTAATATATCAAAACCAACTAAGCCAGATATAAAATAAATACTAACTAATGTTTTATTAGTTATTGCAGACATAGCTAATAAATTATCCGTCAAAGAATACATTAATACGGATGATGTAATTGCAGATACTGTAATTCTAGTTAAATTAACGTGGTTATCTGTATCTGATAAAGTATTGAATATATCTCTTACAATTGAACCTGTAAGAGTAAATATTACAATCATTAAAATTTGATAATGAGCAGATATAAAATACATTATATTGTTTGACAATTTATATCACCCATTTCTTTTATTTGTATTTTTTATTTTGTAAATAAGCAGAACCAAATAAAACTAATGCTAAAATACATACATTCATTATCAAGCTTCTACTTTTATCTATTACATTTGCATTTGCTTTATCGTGTATTCTACCTATTGCAGCTGTGTAATAAGATAATTCGTTAGAATATTCTTTTAATAGATCATAAATATTAATTCGTTGTACTATAACCATCTTATAATTATCTACTTTGTGACCAAGTCCATCAGTATCTTTAATACCAAAAATATCACCATCTTTAGTTATATAAACTGGAACTAGTAATTCATAATTTTTCATAGAATTTAATCCATCTTCTGAATATATATCTATAAGCTTATCAATATCCATTACTTTTAAATTTCCATTATTTTTATTTTCCCAGAATATATACTTGGTATTATCGTTTCTTAATATTGTTTCAATAGCTTCTTTATTTAGTTTACTATTTCCTTGTAATCTTAGAAGAGTTTCTATTGATAAAACTTCATCTGGAGCTTTATCATAAGAAAGTGAATTTCCCCACAATAAACATTTCATAGATAAAACTATAGGTCTATTTACTGTGGTATCTTGATTTATATAAAAATTACCTAAAGTTTCATTAAATACTCTAGTCAGTCTACTATTTGGTGTGGGGTTATCTATATCTGTATCAAGACCTTCCAAATCCTTTCCATAATATAAATTTAATTTATGTTGTATATTTTCTAGAACTAAATTTAATGACTTTTCAGTTAATTTATCTTCTTCATTCAATAGCGTTTTAATATAAACCCTTTCTTCTCTTTTTATAAAATCGGCTATCTCATTGTAATTAGATATATTATTTCTATAATCATCAAATTGTAAATATGAAAATAGCAATACTATTATTGTTATAATCAAGCATATTATGGAAATTTGTTTATGCTTTCCCAGCTTATGACCATTCATTTTTCTTTTACCTCCTTTACTATAGATTTATTAATATGTTAAAAAATATAGGGATAGGAGAAACCCCCTATCCCTAACCCTTCTATACTGGAGGTCTACTAATCAATGATGGACCACAGTTTTTATATATTTTATAAGTTATATCAGATTCTGTTGTATATTTATCTGTATTTAAATTATAAAAACTTATTTTCATACCAATATCATCATCATAGTTAACTAAACTAAAATCAGTAAGTATTCCATTTAGAAAAATTTCTAAATAATCTAATTGTGGATCGTAATTAAGAAACTCTGTTAATACATCAGGAATATCCATTCCATAATCATTTGTTACTTTTGATAATACTATTTTATCTGTAAAAGTTCTTATAGTTGGTTTAGAAAAAGTTAACTGATTCCAATTAGTTCCATCATATCTCCATATATAATTAGTAGCTTTAACTAAATATAATTTATTAGATAATGGTTTAGCTAAAGAAGTTCTAGCTTTATCATCATCTACTATTATTAAATCAGCTATTGATTGTCTACCATTTTTAATGGTATCAAAATATAATTCGCCAGTATCTGAACAAGAAATCATTTGTCCAGCAGTTACTTTTATCTTCCCAATATTAGCTTTTGTAGTTTCTATTGGTTTAAATAATCCCATTATAATTTCCTCCCTATTGTAAATATTTGTCACCTAATGTGTTTGATACTATATTTCTATATGCTGTATTAGTTAAATCTAAATCTTTCCATTCAACACCAGCATCAGTTTTATATAATACTTGACCTTCTTCACCATCAAATGGTATTCCTTCAGGAATTTTAACTGATTCTAACGATTGAGCACTTATTTCACATGCTTCGGCTAATGAAGTTAAACTTACTGTGTATTTTGTTCCTATAGTATTGTCAATTATATCGTCGTATTGTTCTTCAGTTATGTCAACATCAGCCCATACAATACCATCAGCAGTTCTAACTAATGCTTGACCAGTTATACCATTTTGAGGAAAAGAACTAGGAACTCTTACAGATCTAGTTGCATGATTATTAGTACTTTCACCTACTAAATAATCAGCACCTATAGTATTTTGAACTATACTTCTATATTGTTCATCAGTTATGTCAACATCAGCCCAAGCCATTCCACTAACAGTTTTTATTAGTATTTGACCATTTTCTCCATTTTGTGGTAGAATAACATCATCATCATCTCCAGGATCTACAGTTCCTCCACCTCCAGAAGAATCTTGTTTTTTAAATAGAGTGAATGTAAATATTATCTCTTCTAAATCGCCATTCCATACACCTTTTATTTTAACTATTTGACCATTTTCAATATTATAATTTACACCTTCATTAATAGTAATACCATTTTGTTTTACTTCTAAAGTATCACCTTTTGCTATTACTAAACCTATATTTACAGTATTAGTATTTGCAGTTATAGATTGAGTTCTTCTAATTATTTTAACTCCATCAGCATTACCTACTATTGGTATAAGCTTATAATTATCAGTAACAGCATATAATTTAGCTTTTTTAATATCTAATACTAATTCATCTGGTACACCTTTATAAGATTGCTCATACTTTAAAGGTATCATTGGTTTTCTAGAATTGACTTTATTTACTTCACCATAATTATCTTGATATGGTTCTCTATGCTTCATATTCATTATCCTCCTTTCCTAATTTGTTAGTTTTATTAGAATCATAATCTATTAATACACTTCCTGATTTATCTTTATCTTCAAATCTATCTTCAGTAGCGAATAAGAAATCTTCACCCTTATTAATGAAAGGTCTTTCATAATAATCTGAAGCAATTTTTTCTAATATATATTTCATATTAATTTCTGCTGCAGTAATATCAGTTTCTTTATTGCTAACATTAATATCTTGAATAATTTTCTTATATTCAGGTATAGTTAATTTATCAATTATTTGAGTCATTAAATCAGTAGTATTTTCAAACATTTCAGCAAGTAATTCATCTTCTTTGATGTGTTGTATAATAGAAAGATTGTAAACTGAACCTGGGTCAGTAGTTAATTTCAATCTATTTTGATCAACATCATAAATCCAATCTCTAGGTATTTTCTTTCCGTTAACAAATATAAAGTTTAAATCTTTACTTATATTATGCTTAAATTTACTCTTGTCTACAATTATATCTCCAGTAGTATCAAGATTTGGACTGAACTCTATTTCTTTCATTTCGTCAGGCAGATAGAAAATTTCAACTATATCATTTTCTTTTAATAGCATATTTATATATACAGAATTATCATCAAATGGAGTTGAAGGAGATGGTACAATAATTCTATAATTATTACTACCTATTCTTCTTCCATTTACACAAATCATATATTGATCTTTATTATCACAGAATTTAAATTCTTCAGGTAATATAAAATCTACTCTATCATATTCACATTTTACATATAAATATCTGAATTGTCTTTCTGATACTAAAAATAATCTTTTATCATAATAGAAAGGATTATCAGGATAGATTGTATAAGTACCATTATCCATTCTTTCATAATTAAATCCAATTTGATATTGTTTATCTGGTTGAATTTCTATATTATAATCTAAATGCTCTGGCTGCATTGTATACAATCTCATATAATTCATATTTATAGAATCGTCTAGATAATATAAATCATCTAATTTAGAACCAAATTTAATTCTTATAGGTCTATTATCTACTTCTAAGAAATATAATATCTCCATAGTATCATCATTTTTAACATCTTTTAATGGAAAAGTAAAATTCTTACCATTATAAGATAATTCATGATAGTATTTATACAGTTCTCCATTATGGAAAAGTACTACATAGCTATGTATATTACCATTTATTCTTCTAGACATAGTAACCATTCCAGATTTAGCCATTTGTTTTAATTCTAAACCAGTATATATAAAAGATTTAGTTTTATCCATCTTCTCATAAGCCCTATTCATTAGTCCTGAATTATATTCCATTACATAATTTAAAGCTCTAAGAATATTATCTCTATAAGTATCCGTAATATTAAATTCAAAATTGAATTTTTTATTGAATCTATTTAAATACCCAGGAATTCTGTTATTATTAAGAAGAACATCGTTAGATATTTTTCGTTTATCCATGAATACTTTACTATTATTACGTCTTAAATTAGCTTTACTATAGAAGAATCCTTTAGCAATATATATAGTATCAAGTTTATTACCATCTACTGAAAACATATTTAATCCATGATTAACAAAATTTTCTTTATATAATTTATTATCTTTAAAGATAAATATATTATTATCAGCCATTTCTCTATTAGGATTCATTTCAAAATGTTGAATAGTATTAGTTTCAAGCATTTTTTCTTCATAGTAGAAATCACAACTATCATTAGTATCAATAGTTACGCATCTATCTATACCAGAATAATAATATCCATTTTTAAAACTAAATAGAGTCTTATCATTACATAAGCCTGCTTCATTATATATAACTGTTTTAGGTAGCATTATCATTGTATAATCAGCATACATTTCTGTAACACCTGGAAGTAATATATAAGAATATCTACAATCTTTTATTATATAAATTTCACTCCATTTAATAAATAAACCATTTACAAAGAATAGGAATGGATATACTTTATTTCCTTTTATTAAATTGTCTAATGTATCCATATATGCAGGTTTATATTGATAAGTATTAAATGGTATACAATCAGTTAATAGTAAAGATACATCTTGTATACTAAATTTTCCATTTAATATTCTATGAGTATCTTTAAAATCTCCCTTTCTTATATATTTAAAATTAATCTTTGTTGGTACATTTACTCTTAAATTATTATCTATTAAATTATTAGATAGAGGACGTAATTCCTCTATCGTTTCAACAATATATTTATTAATCTTAGTAGGTTCCATTATACAGCTTCACTACCAATTCTTAGCATTCCTTTAGTAAAATCTACCATGTTTCTTCCTGTTATCTTTTCTATAGTTTTTTGATTATTGATATAGCATCCAACATAACAGTTTGTCATCATAGTAGCAAATGCTGGGAATATTTCAAGAGCAAATTGAGTACCAGTACCATATAGATATACCCATTTTTCAAGTATTAATTCTAAACTTGTTTCTGGTAATTTTAATATTTTAGTCAATCCTTCTACAAAGTTTTTTATATTAATAAACATCTTTTCTTCATCTACTTGTAGATTTAATATTTCTTCTTCACGTTCAGTCATAGAAGATACATTTCTGCATACAGCTTTTACACTATCTGTAAAATCTTTTTGTAAGATATTTTCAATATAATATCTTGCAGATAGATATTGACATTTAGCTTTTACACTTTGAGTATTACTTACTTTATAAATATAATCTATAATATAAGTAAATAGAGCAGAGAAAGATCTAGCACCAGAATCTATAATCTCTCTTCTCATTATAATTCTTTTAGGGTCAGCATAATAAACTAAGTTATTGATAGCTGAAACTAAATAAGCTATTAATATATCCACATTATTACATCTATAAACACCATCATTATATTTGATTATTTCAGTACAGTCTATAAATACTTTAAGTTTCTTATCAGTTTTTATATCTGTAGCTGCAAATACTTTAAATGCTTTAGGTAATGGGACTGGATGAGTCATAAGTTTTATATTTCTAGACTCCAATACTTTGATTAAACTACTGTCTATTTGTCTTCTCTTTACGTCAAATTTTATATCCTTAAATGCTTCACTATCTTTGTCTATTTCATCTGCAGTCATTATAAAATTTACTAAGTTTTTTTCATAATTACCTTTAGAGTATAAATAAGCAGATGCATATGTTTTAGCTATTAATCCTTTATTAGCCATTTTAAAACCTCCTTTATAGTAATTTATTATATTAATGTTAAAAAATAAAAGCTCTGTACCTTTTCAGGTACAGAGCCAATCCTGGGAGAATATAAATATAAAAAAACTTTATATATATTACTCATATTGTTTTTCATATATTTTTTTAATTTCCTTTTTCTTTTTGTTTAGAGTTAGTTTTAGTTTCATTGGTTCAGTAAATATATTATATGGTAATGTAAATCCAGCTGCACCTTTATGACCACCACCACCAAATAATTTAGCTACATCTGAGCAATCTACATAATCTTTATTAGAGAATAATGAATAAGTCCATACAAGTTTTCCATTACGTTCTTGCATGACAAATGGGCAAACCATATCATAATCATATATTTTACTTCCAAACAATAAACTATTTGATTTCATATTGCAGCATAATATTTTATAATCAAGTAATTCAAATTCAAAACCATTAGTAGCTAGATATCTAGCATTCTTTCTTTCAGTATCTTCTACTATAGGTCTTCCTCTATTAATTACTTTATCTAAAACAACTAAATCATTACTATCTTTTTCTTTCCATAAAGACATCCATACAGAATCTGGGTCTATATTACCATCTCTATCTATAAGCTTATAATTTGGTAAACCATTCATAGCTTCATTAAAGCATATTGAATTTGGATAATCATGAGTCCAAGTATCCCAATCAGATGTAAGTTTTACATATAATGGAGCTTTATCTGGAATAGTTTCAAATAATGTACAATAAACTAACATAGCTGCACTATATTTATTATTAGCATCTCCTAATACACATATATTAAATTTATTAGCAAGATTTTCAATACTTTCATCAGTTTTAAGCATTTTAACATTAGATGCATGATGGTCTATCCAATATACATTTTTAGATTGACTATATAAGTATCTTAATTTATCTTCAGTCATTGATAAATCAACTAACCATATTAAATCATTTTCATATATTTCAAAGTTTTCAAAATTATCATTGTAATCAGTTGGTACAAGATTTATTGGTACATCTTTTAATTCTTGTAATGAAGATAGATATCTTTCAACTAAATGACCAGAGCAATATCCATCTAAATCTGTATGGTGAAATATCCATATAGAATTTTGTTTTATATCAAAATCTGTAGGTGCTTTTCTTATTATATTTTTGTAATTACCTGAAGTATAGTTCATAAATTCCATAAATTCCAATCCTTTTTCTTCCTTAGTTATCATAGTATTTTCTTTCATATTAGTTATCCCCCTTAATTTCTTTTTTATAACTTGCAAATCTTTCGTCATTTTCTATCAATGCTTCCATAACCATATCTGGACTTAGATATTCATCACATAAAGTACTACATTTGTCTGTAAACTTATATGGGCATCCAATTCCATTTTCTAATCTTAAATTTTCATCATGAATACAATCATTCATATATAAATACCTCCTTATTGATATAATATATTATATAATAGTAATAGCTGTGATAACTTATTATTAAATCGAAAGGAGGTATATGTATGAATAATAATTTAGAAAGGCTTACAGGTTCATTGGAGACATATATTAATGAAAAAATACTTACAAGAGCTCCGTTAGATCATGACCATTTAGGATATGTCAAAAAGACTGATTTAGCAACTGTAGCTTTTAGTGGTCGTTATAGTGATTTAATAGGATTACCATCTTCTTCATCTAGTGATTTGAATTCATATGCTACTATAAATTATGTAAATACAGCTATAGCCGAAGCAAAATTAAATGGGTCTATTAATTTGGATGATTATGTAAAACAAGAACAATTAGAAACATATGTACAGTCAGCTGAATTAAAAGAAGTTGCATTTAGTGGTAGTTATAATGATTTACTTCATAAACCTACTATACCATCTATAGTTGGATTAGCATCAGAAGCATATGTAAAGAAAGCTATAGATGAAGCAAAACTTAGTGGTGCTGGTGGAAAGGTTGATTTAGATAATTACGTTAAAAAAGTTGAATTATCTGCTGTAGCTACAAGTGGTAGCTATAATGATTTAACTGATAAACCAGCTGGATTATTAACTGAAGAAGAAATAACTACCATTATTAATAATCAATTTGATAAATTGATACACGATGCATTTAATGCTGAATATTAAAAGGAGGTTACAATGTCAGAATTATCGAATATTTTTCAATCAATAGCTAATGCTATAAAAGCGGTAAGCGGTAAAGATAAAAAAATTTCACCAAAGAATTTTACAGATGAAATAAGTAAGTTATCTTATATAGATGATACGGTTACTGGTAAGGTAAACATAGTACCATCAGCTAAACCAGAAATAACTATTGAAGATAATGCTATACTTGCAGTAACTACACAAGAAAATGGTTATATAAATGATGGTGGTACAAGAAATTCTATACCAATAGAAACTAGAGCTGAAGGAACTATAGTTCCTTCAACAACTAATCAAGAATTGAATGGAGGAGTATATTTGAAAGGAAAACAAACTATTATGGGCGATGAAAATTTAGTACCAGAAAATATTCTTAGAGGAAAGAATAATAAATTAGTATCAATATTTGGTGTAAAAGGTAAAGTAGATAAAATTCATAGAATGAATGCACCAATAACTTATAGTAATCAAGATATACAAGTAGTTGATGTTGCTAAAAGTTATTATTTAGCTGCAATAAATGAATATGCTAGTTTCCAATATAAACAATCAAAGGGAATATACTATCAATATTTAACAGATGAAAAGGGTGATTGTTGTATAGATTGTTCAACATTTGGAAACTGTGTAACTAGAGGAATAGATTTCTTTAGTTCTCCATATAATGGAGCTACTGGAACTAAAAATCTTGTTAATGATCCAAAGAAAATAAAAACTTTATGTGAAAATTCTAAATATGAATATGCTGATGATTATTTAGATAAACAATTAGACCCAGCATTCTATGATTTAGGGTATAGTAATCAAGGTTTATATAGTATAAGAAATGCTGCACAACTAGCAGAATATTATTACTGTAAAGGATATACAGTATATGAATTTGATCAATCACCTACTGCAGTTCCTAGTGGATTAAAAGGTGGAGAATTAATATTCTGGAGTAAAGATACTGCAACTAATGGACAAAAATCTAGATTTAAAGCTATATCACATGTAGCTATAGTAGATAGAACTGGTACAGCTTATTTCCAAGTTACTGGTAGTGAAAGTAATAAAGGTCAAACTGTATTCTATAGTCAAATAAAAGATCACTTAGAATATATAAGTTTAATAGTCAAACCAAATTATGGTATAAATACTAAAGTAGGATTAGAATTATTACCTAAATGGTATTACGATAGCTGTCCATTAGCTAGTGTTAAACTTAATGGAACAACATTTACAATTAATAAAAAAGGTGGATTTACTGTAAGTAAAACTATACCTACAGCAAGTACTACATTTTATATAATAAACAAAGATAAGTGCTTAACTTTAGACCCAGGAACATATAAACTTAGTGGAGCTGTTCCTCATGAAACTTCTACTGGTTCTACTGATGCTTCTACTAAATGGGGTATAAGTATTAAGAAAGAAGATGGTTCACCAATAACTGGAGATAAAGGAAATACTGTATGGGATAAAGGTTATGGCACAGATGAATTTACTTTAACTGAAGAAACAAAAGTATATGTATATTTTTACATGTCTTCTAACCTAACAGCTATGAGTAAGTCTTATAGCATGACACCAAGTCTAATAAGAATAAAATAATACACTTATGGTAACAAATAGATAATTGTAAAAGGAGAATCCTTTAACAAGGATTCTCTTATTTTATCACGTTTAAAATATATTTTATTCATATATTATAAAGGTGCAATAAAATAATATTTATAAGGGGGAAAAGTTATATGAAATTCAAAGAGTACTTAGAATCAAAGGAAAACAAGAAAGGTAAAAAAGGTAGTATAAAGAAAGGGGTAGTAAAAACACCATCAATATTAAAAGCTTTCATAATAGGAATATTTAAAGTAATAAAAATAATATTCAGATTTATTCAATATTTAATAGACCAAGCTGCTGAAGCTTTAGCTTGTTTATTATGTATTAAAAATGAAAAAATGAGTGTTGATAGAAAAATTAACTTTTGGAAAGCAGTTGTAAAAATATTTGCATTACTTATAATTGTAGTAATACTATCATTTGGACACATGCATAATAAAAATAAGAAACTAGAAGAACAAGTTGCTACAATAAATGCTTCAATAGAAAGTAATAGTGAAGCACCAAAACAATCAAAAGAACAAATTGCAAAAGCTACAGAAGAAGCAAAGAAAGAAGTTGAAAAAGTTGTAGCTAAAAAATCAACAGTAACAGCACCAACAACAAATAATACAAGCACAAATACAAATGCTAGTAATACATTAAAGGATGCTAAAAATACAGAATTCTTTGGAAGTGATTCAATCAAAGTTAAGTTAGGTAAAGTTGACCCATCTTACTATACAAGAAAAGGATACTGTAGATATAAAGACAATAAAGGAAATGTAAAAGTTGACATAGTTTGTTTATATGGTATAGGAGAATTCTCTTCTAGTCCTAATGCAGGAACTAGATATGTTAAGAATGTAACTGACTATGTAAAATCTAGAGATGCAGAAATGTATAATAAATATTTCAAAGATGTAAATGTACCTGGAACAACTACATTTACAACTGGATGGCAAGATGCTGCATCAGATGAAAAAGATAAATTCTTACAATATCAATTCGAATATTTATATATCAATTATGTAAATCCAACAATGGATGCATTAGTTGATAAATATGGAATAGATAAAGATAATGACGGAATAAAAGAATTTGTATTCAGTACATCTGTACAATATGGGTATAAAGGAACAATGGCTATATTCGAAAAAGCTGGTGTAAAGAAAGGTATGTCAGCAAAAGAAATAATCAAGAAAGTTCAAAATGAAAAATATAATTCTGTAGGTGTTTACACATATACAGAAGAATATAAATACGATAAATATGACAGAGAAAATATAAAAGGAGAAATAAATAAAGAAACTGAATTATTTATCGAAAAATTATAATTAATTTAAGTCGATGAGGGAGCGACTATAAATCTCCCTCTTATAAAAACTATAATAATTTTTTAGGGGGTAATTTTATGAAAATGGATAAAGAAGTAAGAAGAAGTTTTGAAAGAAAGAATTTAGAAAGAGCTGCTAAAAAAGCTGCAGTAGTTGGATTAACTACATTAGTATTAAGTACAAGTGGTATACAAGCAAATGCTGCATCAAGATATGACAATTCAAATTATAGAGGTATAGGTTATATATCTAAAGTTGAAGAAGTTAGTGAACTAGGTAATGGTGGATATATATCTACTGGTGCTGGTGACTACGGCGGAGTTTCATATGGTATATACCAATTCTCTACTACAACTGGTAGTGCAAGAGATTTTATAAATTGGACTAAAAAGAATGACTCAGAAGTTTATAAATATTTCAAAGCTGAAGGAAATCCAAGACCTTCAACAGCTGCATTTAATAGAGCTTGGAAAAAAGCTTATAAAGAATTAGGTACTAAGTTTGAGAAATCTCAATATGATTTCGCATCTGAATACTTAATAAAACCAGCATACAACAGAGTAAAGAAAAGATTTGGATTAGATTTGAAAAAATCTAGAGCTAGAGAAGAATACTTAATAAGTACAGCAGTACAATTTGGACCAGGAGGTATATGTAATCTATTTAAAGAAGTTGAAAATAGAGGTATCAAATTAGATGATAATATGGACGATAGTGAATTATTATCTATAATGTGCAATCATAAACGTGATACAGTAGCTTATCATTTTAGAAGTTCTAGTTCTAAAGTTAAAGCTGCTGCTAGACAAAGATTCATAAGAGAAAAGAAAGAGTTATTAAAAATAGCTAAAGAAGAATCTGGTAAAACTTTAGATGAAGTAAAAGAAACAAGTACTAGTACATCTAAAGCTAGTTCTTCAAAAGAAGAAACTAATGATGTATCAACACAAGAATTTGATGACGTAATAGAAGTTAACGACAAAGATATAGAAAAAGATTATGACAAAGTTGAAAAAGAACTTGATGAAGTAAACGATGTTATATCTGATGAAACTCAAGACAATACTGAATCTAAAGAAGAAGATAAATCAACTACAGAAGATGAAGATACTTCTAAAGAAGAAACAACTGACGAAGAAACTTCAAAAGACGAATCAGCTAAAGAAGATAAAGCTGAAGAAAAAGATAATACAGAAAAAGAAGAAACTAAAGATGAAGATAAACAAGAATCAACTGAAAATGATTCATCTTTAGATAATACATTATTTGTTGGTGATTCTCATATGAAAGGTGCAGAATCAACAATAAAAAATAATTATGACAATTCTCAAGTAAAAGCAACAGTAGGAGCATCTGCATATGTTTACTTACATGATACTAAATTCTTTGGAGAAAAATTAATAAATTCTTTACCAGAAGATAGTGATGATATACATCAAGTAGTAGTATCATTAGGTGTTAATAATATAACTGGAGCTACAAATGAATCTGATGTAATAAAAGTATTAGAAAAATTACAAGCTAAATATCCAGGAAAACCAATAAGATTTATGTTAGTAAATCATGTTGGTAATAAATATACTGAAGCTAGTGTATCAAAAACAAATAAATTAATAGACCAATTAAACAAAACTGTTTCTGATTATGCTAAAGAACATGAAAATGTATCAGTTATAGATGCTAGTGAAGGATTAGAAACTAATGGTAAACTTACTAGTACTAATGATGGATTGCATGTAAATAATAATAAAAAACTGCTAAATAATATAGAAAAAGCTGTAGAAGAAAAACAAGATAAAACAACTTTAGAAGAAGCACCTGACCAAGTTAAAAATAATGATGAATTCGATTCAATAGTAGACGAAGATACAACTAAAGATATAGAAGAACCAGACAAAGCTACAGAAGAAGATAATGATAAACAAGAATCTTCTAAAGAAGATAAAGTTGAAGAAAAAGACAATGATAGTAAAGAAGAAACTTCTAAAGAAGACAAACAAGAATCAACTGAAAAAGAAACAACTGACGAAGAAACTTCAAAAGACGAATCAGCTAAAGAAGATAAAGAATCTGATACTAAAGAAGAATCTAAAGATGAAGATAAATCAACTGAATCAGAAAAAGAATCTTCTAAAGAAGAAACAACTACAGAAGATAATACTGTAGAAGAAGACAATGATAAAGAAACTTCTAAAGATGAATCAACTAAAGAAGATAAATCTGAAGAAAAAGACTATGATACTAAAGAAGAAACTCCAGCTAAAGAAAATACAACTGAAAAAGAATCTTCTAAAGAAGAAACTAAAGATAATACAGTAAAAGAAGATAAAGAATCTGATACTAAAGAAGAAGCAACTGATAAAGAAACTTCTAAAGATGAATCAACTAAAGAAGATAAATCTGAAGAAAAAGCTGTAGAAGAAAAACAAGAATCTTCTAAAGAAGAAACTAAAGATAATACAGCTAAAGAAGATAAATCAACTGAATCAGAAAAAGAATCTTCAAAAGAAGAATCAACTAAAGAAGACAAAGCAGTAAAAGAAACTAAAGAAGAAACTCCAGCTAAAGAAGAAAAACAAGAATCAACTAAACAAGAATCTTCTAAAGACGAATCAGTTAAAGAAAATAAAGCTGAAGAAAAAGCTGTAGAAGAAAAACAAGAAACTTCTAAAGAAAAAGAACAACCAGTTCAAGAAGAAAAAACTACAGAAAAACAAGAAACTGCAACTGAAGATAATACTAAACAAGAAGATAATAGTAAAGAAGAATCTTCTGACACATTAAATGAATTACAATCAAGATTATCTAATAACTTATTTGGAAAATTAATGAGTTAATACACTAAAGACTAGGGTAATCCCTAGTCTTTTTTTTATAATAAAAATAAGGGGGTATATATTATGAAATTAGGTATAAAATTAATAGGAGCAGCAGTAATAATAGGAGGTATTTCTATAGGTTCAATAGCAATATATAATAAACTTAATCCTGCAGAACCAATGCCAGAAGTAGTAGCAGATTCAGAATATAAAGCTACTGTTAAATCCAAACAAAAATTAGATGGAATTTTAAAAAGAGAAATTTCTGGAAAGATGATAGTTACAGAAAACTTAGTTCATGTAGTTCACAAAGTTGAATATATTGAAGAAATTCCTGTTGGAATGTATGGAGAAACTATTAAAGCAAAAGCAGAAGTAATTAAGTATGGTGAAGCTGATGTACAGTATAACTATGTGGTTGATTTAGATAAAACTGAAATAAAAGAAACTGATACTGAAGTTAATATAAAATTAGAAAAACCATATTTAGATGAAAAGTCAGTTAAAATAAAACCAGATTCATTTAAATTAGATAAAAGCAAATCTAGTATAAATGTAGTTGGTAAAATAAAAATATCAAGTGAAATACTAACTAATAAATCTGATACGTTAGATGGTAGAGCTTCAAGAACTTTAATGAATGAAATACCTAAGAAAACTATTGAAGAATTAAAGAAAGACAAAAATTCTGGTGATAAAATCTCATTAGAAAATGCTCAATCTAAATTAAGTAAGAAATTATCTAAAATAAATACAGATAAGAAAATAAATATAAGTTATAAATAGGGGGTATGTATTATGGATACTAATATTGATTATATTAGAAATACTGAAAAAAAATTAACATTATGTGTTGAAACTGAAGATCGTATTAAATATTATAATCCAAATGAATGGGAATTAATATGCTATAGTAATATGTATATTGAAATATGTGAAAAAGCAGAAGATTCTATAATGACTGTAATTCCTAGAGAAAGAGTTAAAAAATTCTTTACATTTAAAGGAGGTATGTAATATGATAGTAGGAATAGAAGATTTAAAAGGAAAAGTTATAGGAAGTATAGTTTGTGATAAAAATGGTCAATTTGTAAAATTTATAACTGAAGACGGTTATCAATATTGCATGAAACATATACAAGATGAAGATGAAATATGGCGTATAACTGACATAGATGGTAAACTAGAAAATTTAATATTTAAAGAAGTAATAGATTGTGAATACAGAAAAGAGAGTAATGTAAATAATACAGTATTATTTACAGATTTTAAAATAGAAGTAGATAACGCATATGTGTTAATACAATGGTATTCAAGTGGTGAAAGTTATTATAATAAAGAAATTATTATAGATAAAACTAGAAGCCCTAGAGGATATGATGAAATAAATGTATATAAAATAACACATAAGCATATAAAAAATATAGATAACTGTATGGAATATTTAGAGGAGCAAATATCTATTCTAATTGGAAAAGGAGCAGAATTGACATATTGTATAGATGATAAAGTAAATAGAATACTAATGAATAGATATAATTGCAGAAGTCAATTATTGAAAAAATACTATTATGCTTTACGTAAAATTAAAGAAGAACTAGAAGACGATTTTAGACTGATTAAAAAGCATAATGAATTTTTGACAAATGTTAATAGAGACATTACTATACTACAAGAATATGATTTATCTGAGCGTTCAGATGTTATTAATGAAAAAATGAGTAATTTATATAATATGCTAGTTGCTCATATTAAGTATAAATTGTAAAAGTCAAATCCTTCAATTATATATTATAAATATGAATAATAAATAATATATATTAGGAGGTAACGTTATGTTAGATATAAGAATAAGCGATTTAATGGATGCAATAGGAGATGTTTATGGAGACGATATAGATATAGACTTAAGTTTAGATTTATATGATGATTTAGATGGAGGTGATGTTTTATAGTTTTAGAAAATAGAGAAGGTGATTGAAAAATTGCTTTCTTTATTTTTTACAATAAATACAAAAGGGGGAAAATTTAATGATTTATTTAGGATTGGTACTATTATTTATTTTAGAAGTAATTTCGATTAATAATATATTTGAAAAGACTTGTAGATTAGGATGGATATTTGTATCCGTTCTATTCTATATTGGTATTAGTGAGTATGTATATATAATATTATATACAATGCCAATATTTTGATAAACAAGAAGTAGGGAGCAATCCCTACTTCTTTTTTTGCCGTTTATCTACGCTATTTTTTTTCAACATATAATTAAAGATTATATAAGAAAGAGGGGTGAAAGATTTTGTCATTATATGGTAACCCTGAAGGAATGGTGGGCTATAATGAATTAAGTCCTTATGTACAATCGCTCTTAAGTGGAGCAAGTATTGATGCTGGTATTTATATTGATCGTTCATATTTTATATTAACCCAATATAATGATAGAGTTACAGTTAATTTGAATACATTTAATCCAGCTACAGATGAATTATTAGTATTTAAAAATGGATTGTTTATGACATTAGGATATGAGTATCAGTTTAATAATACTGATAAAACAATATCTCCTTTGAATGGTGAAACATGGGATGGTTCTGAAACCAAACCAATAATCTTTGATTTCATAGGCTTGGAAAAGACTACTGGAGGTGGTGGTGACTCTGGTGGAGGATTTGATTTTGTTAAAATTAAAATTAAAGAATCAGAATGGATACAAGAAAATGATATGTATTATAAGATTGTAACTCACAATCTTGATTCAACTTCCTTAATTTTATCTGCAGTCAATTCAGATACCAAGAAATCGCTACAAGAGATATATACTATAATTGATGAAAATACATTAAAACTATATAATGATAGTAAAATAAATCTATCATTAACAATTATAGATGTAGACTCAGTAAAACCAGGTGGTGCTTCAAGTTCAAAAACTTTAAACGTATCTAACTTTACATTTGATAATGAATTAAATATGTATAAAGCAACAGTAAATCATAATTTAGATGGAGAAGATCTATTAATAGGGGCTATTGATAGTAGTACTAAGAATTCAGTACATATTGCATATGACGTAGTGGATTCTAATTCTATTATATTATATAATACTGATAGCATTACATTAAAATTATCAATACTTTCAATAAAGTAGAAGGGAGGAAATTATGAGTGATATAAAAAAGAAAAAAAGAGATTTTCAACCTTTGCCAATTCAATGGCAACCTGATAAAGTTTTAGATCAACTTTTCAATGATGAAGAAGGTGGAAGTAGTGAAGCTATAGATGAATTAAAAAAATCTTTAGCTCAAGTAGCTTTTAGTGGATCATACAATGATTTAAAAGATAAACCTGTCAAACAAGATGGGACTTATGATGATACCCAAATAAAAGCAGAATTATCAACATTAAAAGAAAAAGTTGAAGCTATAAATCTTTCTGATTATATTAAAAAATCAGAAATTGAAGAAGCTACATCAGAAGAGTTATTAGCCATCTATAATGGTTAATTATAAAAATTTTAATTTTTTAGGAGGTAATACAAATGGCTAAATATATTACAGTCGACGCTTTAAAAGGAACTTTAGAAAAAATAAAAGCAGATATAAGTGCTATATCTACTGATGGTTATGTAACTACTGAAGCATTAACAACAGCTTTAGAAGGTTATTTAAAAGAAATACCAGCAGAATATATTACAGAAACTGAATTAAATGCAAAAGGTTTCTTAACTGCTGTTCCAGAAGAATATGTTACAGAAGATGAACTAACTGCAAAAGGATATATAACTGCTGTTCCAGAAGAATATGTTACAGAAGATGAACTAACTGCAAAAGGATATATAACTGCTGTACCTGAAGCTACTTCTGAAGAAGTATTAGCTATATACAATGGAACAGCTCAAGCACAAGGATAAAATTTTAATTTGAGGGGGTTTAAGATATGAGTCAAAAAACATATTTAACCCTAGATTCTATTAATGCTCTTATTACACAAATTAAAAAAGACATAGAAGCTGCTAGTGCCAATGGTGGCACTAGCGGTGCTGCTTATGATGATACATTAATAAAATCTAGATTGACTAAATTAGAAAAATATATGGATTATTTAAATCCATGGGGTGAATATGAATGGATAACTCCAGAAATAAAACAACCAGGTATAAGTTCAGAAGTAATCATAAAAGATACTAAATTCTATGAAGAATGTATGGCAAATGAAGAAAAATTCTATGACGATATGGAAGCAGATAAATTTGAACTTTATATCCTTAGACAAGTTGATAATCCAAGAGGACTTAATAGATATGATACTATGCTTCCAAGAGAAGGATCTACAGTTCAAAAACCTGGTTCCGAATTGCATAAAGTTTGTAAATATAATGAAATTGAAGGATGGAATTGGAACTATGATAGTTCTGACAAACTAACATTATCAACTTCAGGTGATTCAGGATACACATTTGTAATGTTAAAAAGAAGAGCGTAGTTGGAGGTGGTATAAATGGCAACAACACTAACAAGTGAAGAACTAATCCAACAAGCCAAATTACTTTCAACTAAAACAAATAATGCTACCAATCCTAATATGAAGTATAGTACTGTACCTTTAAGAAATACAGGTTTAAATCCAGATTATTTTACAGCTGTACAATCTTCTATAGTAAATGCTATGAATCTTATATATAAAAAGAATTCAGATGTAGATAAAAAAGTTACTACATTTGGAAATAAAATATCAGATACAATAGGTGATACTGCTACTTATGAAATAGCTGAAAAATTTGAAAATTTAAAAGCATTAATGGGTAGTAATACAATCATAGAAGGATTAGAAGACTTATATAAAAATAAACTTGTGGTTAAAGATAACTTAACTGAAACAGTTAAAACTATAGTTGGTGAACAAGCTCAATCTATAGTTGATCAAGCAGTTGATGAAAAATTATCTTGGACTGATAATGTTGAACAATAGGGAGGTGCTTTAATGGGTATAGCATATGAGCAATTAAATGATTATCTTCAAAGTATTATTCCTATTAAAACTTTAACTGGAAGTATACCCGCATCTTCGTGGGTAAAAGTTGAAGATGAAAATTTATATAAATATAGTATAGATCTATCAAGTGAAAACATGACTTCCTATTCTAAAATAGATTTTGATTTGAGAATTAAATCTGATTCACTTAATGAAATTATGTTTGATTCAGAATTAGTAAACAATTCTATAAATATCTATATAGATGAAGTTCTTGATTATGAATATACTATAAAATTGTTTTAAAACTTAATAGCAGATGAGCTAAAAACTCATCTGCTATTTATACGATTATATATAGAAAGGAGGAATATAAATAAATTTTATGTCCTTATAATAATGTTAATTTATAATAGCATAACTCTTGATAAAGGAGAGTGATTTTTATGGCAATACCATCTTTCTTAAAAAAAGAGGGAGACAAATTATTATTTAACGGAGAAGGGCAATTTATTTTTTATGTTCCTGAGATATATTTCAATAGATCGTATGCTGTTTCTATAGGTGATATGGTTAGTTTAATAGGAGTATTAGATTATACTATATTAGATAAGAATGGTAAAAATAATGGATTACATTTATTTAGATTCCCAGCTGTGTTTATAACTAGACCAATAGAAATGGAAAAGATTAAAGATGTAAATTTAACTAAATACACACCAAGACAAGATTATAGATTATTGAAGTATAATAAAGGCGATGAAATAATGGTATCAACTAAAGTTCCAGAATTAGTTGATAATGCTGAATTATTCTATCAAATGTTTACATCTGGTAAGATACCTACTACAATACCATATAATAAATTACATGAATACTTCCCAGAAAATATGAAACTTGGTGGTAAAAGTTATGGTGTAAATATACAATTATTTGGAATGATAGTAAGTGAAATGTGTAGAGATCCAAAAGATTTAACTAGATTATTTAGACATACAGATATGAAAAATATGACAGCTTATCAACCAATATCAATTAAAGATGTACCTAAACAAACATCTCCATTTGCTGCAGTTACTAGTGAAAACTGGAATGAATCTATGATAAATGCAATAATAAATAAAGATGCTGCTTATTCACCTATGGAATCATTATTCGTTGATTAGAAAAAATAACATAAGAATAAAATTATATTTAGATTAAAGGAGGTAATTTTCAATGGCTACAAGAGCATATCCACATTCAGAGTTTATATGGCATGATCAATCACAAATTCAAGCTATAGAAGACATTAATATATCTAAACCGAATATATTATTAGCATTCGTGGGTCCTAAAGGTCCAGAAGAAATATTAAAAACAGATTATACTGACTGGCATAAATATTATGGTAATAATGTAAGTTACCAAAAATATGGTCAACCATTATTACAAGCTGCTTCTATAGTAGATGCTGGAGGTATAGTATATAGTAAAAGAATTGTTGCAGAAGATGCAACATTAGCAAACGTTTGTATAACTGCTACACTTACAGAAGGAGCAGAAGAACAAAAAACAAACGCTAAAGGACAATTAATGTTCAAAAATAAATCTGATGGAAATGAAGTAACTGAAGCTCAAAAAGATGCTTTAATAGCTGCTGCTGAAGCAGATGGTACAACTCCACCAGAATTTGAACCTATAAAAATTAAACCAGCTGTAATTAAATACGAAGCTAAAAACTTTGAAAATTGTAAAACAATGAAAGAATTACAAGCTGAAGCAGATAAACTTAAAACTGAAGCTGTATTTCCATTATTTATAATAGCAGATATAGGTAGAGGTAAATCAGCTAAATCTATAACAATAGTTCCAGAATATACTAGTAGTAAAACTAGAGGGTATATGAGATATACTTTAAACACTATAGAAAATTCTAAAGAAATAGAATCTATAAGTGTGTGTATAAATCATAATATAATAGAAAATAAAGTAAATAGATCTTTATATACAGCTTGTCAACAAGATTCTTATAATCTTCAAGCTCAAGTATTTTATGATTACTATGATTCATTTATACAAAAATTAGCTGAAATGTCAGGTAATGATGTTAAATATTGTAATACTCATGACTTACTATATGGTGTTACAGTAAAACAAAGTGCACTAGATAAAATAAAAGTTGATTCAGAATCAGTTAACTTTGGTTCTGTATTTGGTATAGAATTAAAAGGTGGATCTGATGGTTCATTCTCTGAAGCTCCATTTGGAACTCCAGAATGTGACGAACAATTATTGAAATTCTATTCTGGTGAAATAGATCAATCAATATATGATTTAGATAACTTTAAATTTGACGTATTAATGGATGCAAATTATCCTCAAGACGTTAAGAGAGCAATAGAAAATCTTGCTGCATTTAGACAAGATTGTATATTTATGGAAGATGCTGGTATAGAAGGATTAACTACTATGGAAGATGTACTTGTTAGTATGGACAATGTATTTAAATCTCCATTTGTTATGCTTTATCCAATATACTATGATGTAATAGACCCTTATAGTGGTAAACAAGTAACTGTTACTGCTACATATTCTTTAAGTAAATTATTAATACCACAATTTGCAAATAATATAAGATATAAACCAATGTGTGGTGAATTAAATGGATTTACTATAGATGAAGCTGTAGAAAATACAGAAAACTTTGTTCCTAGAATATTACCATCTCCATATGGTAATCAAAAAGAAGAATTAGCTGAAGCAAGAATAAACCATCTAGGAAAATATGATGGTGTATTATGCTTTGAATCAGTATGGACTACTCAAGAAGAATACACTCAATTATCTTATGGTAACAACGTAATGGCTATCCAAGAAGTTGTTAAAGAAATAAGAGATTACTGTCCAGCTAATAGATTTAGTATGTTATATGGTAGCAGTTTACAAACTTATAAAGATGATGTAAATGATATATTAACTAAACACAAAAATAAATTTATATCATTATCTATGGAATATACTAATGACCCTAATTATGAAGCAAATAAAATTTATGCTGCTAAATTACAATTCCAATGCATGAACTTTAATATTGCTGAATTATTCGATATATATGTAGTATAGAAAGGAAGGAGTGAAGCAAAATGGCAAAAAGTTCAAATACTAATTCAAGTAAATTAGGTTATGAAGTTGGTATGAAACAAGCTAGACAAATATCAACTATGCTTAGAGGTGTTCCTGATTTCTCTAATGCTGCTCAATTCAACCAATACGAAACTGGTTATCAATTCGTTATTGTTTGTAAAGTTCCTGTATTTATAGCAAGATTAGCAGAAAAAGATGCTACTACATCTGATGGTACACCTGTAAAAACTTTATTAAATAACTTTGTTATTACAGTAGAACAAGAATCTAGAGGTATGTCAGGATTCGAAGATATGTCAGCAGAAACAATGGAAATAACTGATGGTATATCTACATTAAATATGATAAATAAAGTAACTCAACAATCTGCATCTACATTCAGTATGAGTTTCTTTGAAAAATCTGGTACTCCAATAATCAAATTCCTTGATTATTATCTAAGAGGATTAAAAGACCCTAGAACTCAAGCTAAAACTTATAATGGAGCTCTAGATAAAGGATGGATATTAACTCCAGGATTTGAAAAAGAAGTATTTACTTTAATGTATATCAATACTGATAATACTATGAGAAAAATAGAAAAAGCTTACTTAATAGTAAACGGTCAACCTAATAAATCAGAAAAATCTGCATATGAAGCACAAAAAGGTGATATAGCTAACAAAGAAATAACTGTTGAATTTAATGGATTCCCTATTGAAGGTAAACAAGTTGATAAATTAGCTATGGATATGCTTGAATACTTATACACTAGAACTGATGAACAAAAAGTATTATTACAATCTAATGATTATGATTACTTCATGGTAAATCAAGAAACTAGAGGATTTGGTATTGAAGGTGTAAATATGCAAGCTAGCGTTCCTACAACTAATACAGATGATTTAGGAACTACTTTATCAAATTCAACAAAAGCATAAAAAAATAAGAAGCTATACTCTAAAAGAGTATAGCTTTTTTTATTCTTCATTACCTTCAGATTCTTTTTCAGCAATATATTCCATTTCTGTAGTTTTATACATATTCTTAATCATATCTATATCTACATATCCTTTCATATAATGCTCTACTAATTTCATTCTAAATCTTTGTCTTAAATCAGGGTCTGCATTTTCACTAACTTGCATACTTAATATTAATTCTACTTGTTCATTTACAGTAGAGAATAATTGGTTATTGTTAAGCATTTGTAGGAAGTTAGGTGGTGGTAACATAACATATAATTTTGTTGGAACTTGATTATCTTCATTAGTAAACTCATTATTATAAAGTATTGTAACTATTCTTGATAGTAATCTTTGTACAATAGCCTGTCTTTTAAATGATTTTCTTAAGAATTTACTACTAGACATTGTAAGTCTGACAGCATAGTCAGTCATTTTTCTAGATTGTACATAATCATATGGAACATCTGTAGCATTTACAGCCATTTCTTGCATCATTTCCATAAGATCTGTTTTTGTTTCTATATTTTGTCCTTCCATAACTTGGAAATCTATTGGTGATTCACCACTAGGTCCAACAGGTATTATAACATCATTGAATCTACCAGTTATATTTAACATAGTTTTCATTGAAGTTAATTCTCTTGCACCCATATTACTTTTCTTTAATTGGCTTATAGTATTTAATAATACTTGAGATATATTTGTATCAACGTTATTTTTAACATTATACATTCTTTTATCTTGAGATCTAGTTAAGTTTCCTATAGTATCATTTAGATATAAGTATACCCATATTTTTGCTGGTAATAAAGCTCTGGATAAATCAGATATACCACGAAGAGTTTTAGGATCCTTTTCAAAACAATAATGTACCATATTTTCAGGAGGTATAAATGTAACTTTTATTTTATTTATATCACTACCAGGGGCAAACATTTCATTATGTTTTAATATGATATATATTTCTTCCTTTAAATCTTGATGACTGTTTATAAAATTATTATCAATATACTTAGATATATTTGCAGATAATGATTTTAAAAGTTTATTTCTTTTTTCTTCTTGTATTCTATTTTGTTCAGCTTTCATAGCTTTATTAGTACCATAAAGCATTACTTGTTCTCCTTGAAGAAATAATTCACTTTCACATTCTATATAGTAATATCCTAATACCATTTCATCTATATGAGATATTATTATATTTTCTCTTGGAAGTTTCTTTATAATAGAACCATTGACTTTTAAATTATTAGTTTTGTTTTGTTTTTCTTCTGTATCAATTAATCTTTCTTGTCCTAATCCTTCAAACTCTAAAGAATCAGGAACTAATTTTTTAGCCATTGTAGTTTTCTTAGTTTTAGTTTTAATTCTTTCAACGTTTTCTCTTTCCATTATTACTGACTCTATAGAACCACAAGTATTCATTTCTATGAATAGATTAGAGTTTTCATTTATAGTATCTATTGGTTCAAGATGATTAAGCCTCATAAATTCATTTATGTTTACTGATTCGCATATGATATTTTCACTCTTATATTCTTTAGCATATGTCTCATTAGTCATTTCAGGATTATTTAAACTAGGTTTATTTTTAATTAATTTAAATAAAGCATCCTTATATGAATCAATATAGATAAATTGTTCACCATATTTAGATGCCATATCATAACAATATTCAGATAATTCAAGTAAATCATATCTTTCTTTCAATTGTTTTATATTCTTATTGAATGATTCATTTACTTCAATACTATCTTGGTCAGTTACTATATTTAAATAATCTCTTGAAAAGTTATCTGCTGATAATACATTATCTTTCTTAGCATCTAATGCATCTTCAAGCATAGGCATATACATAAGTATCTGATCTACTTCATCATCAAAGTCTTTTAATTTCTTATTCTCACTAAAGTCATTTATAATATTTTGAGTAAAAGTCTTATCTTCAAATATATCAATTAAAGAAGTTAAATTATCATCTCTTTTATCAAGAGTAGAAGTAAATAATTTTGAAAGATTACTATCACCATTATTATCATAATTAGATGTCATCAGCCTATCAAGACTTTTATTAAAATCATCTTTAACATTGTTTAGATCCCTATTGTTCATTGGAGTAGTCATATAAGTATTCTTATATAATGTATCCATTCCATAGCCGACGTTATTTACAATATTCTGAATTATTTTACTACGTTTTTTATCACCACCACTATTAAATGGTGTTTTACTTTTAGCCAAACTAACCACCTCCATATTAAATTTATTTGTATGTTGATTTGACAAAAAATAAATCCCATATGGAAACCATATGGGATTTACTTAAACTAGATATTTAAACAATAAGTATACACACTTATTGTTTGTTTAGGCTTCATTATATTATATATCCATATTGATACATTTTTACTCATACTATATATATTTAATCCAACTTTATCAGATTTGTTTATTGGTAACATAGAACCATGCATTATCATCATATGATTTCTATCTATTTTAACTGTTGTTTTTTCAGCTGATTTACAAGCATCATAAGTTGTCAAATAAGGTCTAACATCATCCAATTGTATATCTATCATACTATTAGCTATATTATTGATAAATTGATAAAATTTATTATTAAATGTATATAGTTGGAATCCATTATTTATATCTACACATATATTCTCATAAATGATTTTATTACTATAAATATCTATATCTATCGTTGGATCATTTTCTGCTTTAATATGTCTTATAAATAGACTCATATCTTTGTGTATAAAAGTTAATTCTCTTAATCCTAATTCATTCATACATTCTACTATTTCCATAGGATTTCTTACTTCTAATTTTTTAAATACTGAATAGTCTTCATTTGCACCCAGTATCATAGAATTTGGTGCAATGTACACTCTACTACTTTTAAGACTCTTTACTGCTTCAAATAAATTGATTAAAGCTGATTTTTTATTCATAATAAAATCCTCCTAAAATTATAATATTTTAATACATTGTTTGTATCAAAGTTATAATATATAATTCTATTGTGTTTTAATGAAATAACATAAAAATAAAATAAATTATATATAGAATATAATAAAAGGAGGAAACTATAATGGGAATATATTCAAGTAATTTTAATGAAGGATTTGCAGATGAATTAAATTCAACTGAAGAAGAATTAGTTGAAGCTACAGTAGCTGCTGCGTTTTATGATGATTTAAGTAAAATGACTCATGAACAAAGACAAATGTTTTTAAATTCAGAAGAGTTTAAAGCTTTAGATGAAAGTGGTTCTTTAACAAGTGCTATAGGGAAAAATACAATAGTAAAATTAAATAAGACAGATGATATGGAAAGACGTATAGGTCAAGCTGCATTAAATATAGCTAGAGATAGAAATGATAGTTTATGGATAAGACTACAAAAGAATAGAGTACAAGAAAGAAAACTATTAAATCAAATAAATAAGAAATATGGTGCTAAAGCAGAAAGAGTCGCTAAACAAGCACAAAAACAATATATTAAAACTCACAAAATAGCTGTAGGATTCATGAGAAAATAATCAATCACGGTAGTCTTAAGTGACTACCGTGCATTTTTATTTTTAATCATATATTATAACTTTGTAATAAATAATATATTAGGAGGTAATGTTATGAATAAAAAACATTTAGAAGTATTAAAAGAGGCAATAGAAAATACTAAGAAAGCAGGATTTGAATTTACAGGTTATTATTATGATGAGAAAAAAGAAACAGCAGTAATATATGCAGGTGATAATGATATGTCATTAAAAACTGTTATTAATTTTAATAGTAAAGTATCAAAACCATGTAAAAGAAATAGAGATGAATTATCAGCAGAAGTAATGGATCTTTTAGATAAAGGATATAAACAATGTGCAATAGCTAATGAATTGGGTATATCTCAATCTTTAGTATCTATTATAAAAAAAGAAAATGTAAAGGAGAGTAAATAATATGATAGTAGAAAGATTAAATAAGAGTAGATTTGATGGAAGTTTTGATTTATACTTTTATCTTCTTACAGAGTATAAAAAGAAACATGGTAATTGTGATGTTCCACAAAATTATGAAATGCTTGGTTGCAGATTAGGAACATTTGTAAATTATCAAAGAAATGCGTATAGAAATAGAAAGTTAAAGATAACTCAAGAAAGAGTTGATAAACTTAATTCAATCGGATTTGATTGGATAAGTAAATGTGAAATAAGAAATGAAAAAAGTGAAAAGAAATGGAGAAGTTATGTCAATTATCTTAAAAGATATAAAAAGAAATATGGAGATTTGCTTATTCCATATAATTATCAATCTGGAGGAGGATTTAAATTAGGTCAATTAGTTATGGCTTTAAGAAATTCTTATAATGGATATGGTAATTATAAATTAACAGAAGAAAGAATAAAAGAGTTAGATGAACTTGGATTCATCTGGGATGCACAAAAATACAGAAAGGAGAACAATATTAAATAAAGATAATTGGGAGGAAATGTTATATGATATATGAAAACTATTGGATTTATAGAGAGTTAGCAGAGACAGGTAGAATGACAATTCATACTTGTGATATTAATAAAGATAATTGGGAACAGCATGAAAAAGCTGTTTTCAATATCATGCTTGATAGTATCGAGTTAGAAGAATCAAGACAAATGTTTACAAGAGTAGTATTTGATGATGGTGATTCAGTTGAATTATCATTATATGATTATTGGTTAAACTTAGTGTTCTGGTATATGCAAGTCGCAATAGACAAAAGTATTCAACCAGAACATCTATTCTTTGAAGAAACAATTACAATTAAGACATTACAGTCTTATATCAATCAATTCTTTGTATTGGTAAATAGAAAATATATAGATATAAAATATATGAATAATGTAATTGACACATCAATGTTTAACTTTGTAAAAATAAATGCATTTGCGATGTATTTAGCTAATACAATTAACATGTCAGATTTCTTAGCACTTATGGATATCAATCAAGAAACATGGGATATAATTCATACAGATTTATCAAATGTTCCATTAGCTGATGTTAAGAAAGCTGGTATGGAAGCAATGAATAGATTAACAGAAATTATTAAAAATCATCCAGAACATTGTTTATCTAACTTCATAAAATCTGGTGAAGGTTTAAATAAGAAACAAGCAAAAGAAGTTATGGTAAACATAGGTACAAAACCAGATGGACAAGGAGGAATATTCCCATATCAAATAAATACAAATTATTTTATGGGTGGTGTTAAAGAACTTGTTCCATTCTTTATGGAGACATCGGTTGCCAGAATAGCTCAAATAATAATAAATAAGAATGTTGGTAACTCAGGATATTTCTCAAGACTTATAGGATTAAATAATTTAAATTCTAAATTACACGACGATCCTAATTATGTGTGTGATACTCATCCATCAAATTTCCAAAAAATCTATATTGAAAATATTGAACTTGCTAATTCAATGGTAGGACAGTATTATAGATTCGAACCTTATGGAATGGAATATGAAATACAAAAAGATGATAAGAATCTTGTAGGTAAATATATCTATAAAAGAAGTCCAATGACTTGTGCATCAGCTGCAAGAGGTGAAGGAATTTGTTATAGATGTTATGGAGATTTAGCATATGTTACAAAAAATATAAATATAGGAAAGATAGCTGCAGAGATTATTTCAGCTATAATTATACAACGTATGCTTTCAGCTAAGCACTTAATAGAAGCAGAAGTTATTAAGATGGAATGGCAACCAATCTTCTATGAATTATTTGAAAGTAATTATAACTTAATTGAATTAATAGACGATAAAGAACTTAGAGGATATAAGTTATCAATAAACTTAGCAAATAAATATACAGAAGATGATGATATAGATGAAGTATCAAGTGATATATTTAGTTCATCAACAATGAATGAATATATTAATGAATTTGAAATAATCACACCAGATGGAGAAGTTCATAAAATATCAACAACAAATTATGATAATATATATTTGACTCCAGAGCTAGAAGGATTCATAGATGAAAATAAAAAGAAAATAGTTGATGATGTATTAACTGTTCCTCTATCTAATTTACAAGGAATGTCATTATTCGCAGTAAGAATACAAAATAATGACTTAGTAAAAGCATTAGATAAAGTAACTAATATATTAGACAAAACATCTGAAATACAAAAATATGATAAGAATTCAATTCTTCAAAAGTTTTTAATGACAGTACAAGAATGTAATATCAATGTTTCATCAACACATTGTGAAGTTTTATTAATGAATCAAATAAGAAAGCAATCTGATATAAAAGAAAAACCAGACTGGACAATTGAGAATCAACAAGATTATCAGATATTAGCATTAAAGAAATCATTAGAAACTAATCCTTCTGTGACAATATCTCTTATGTTCCAAGACATAAAGAAAATGTTTACTAATCCATTAACATTTGAAAAGACAGCTCCAGGAATAACTGACTTATTCTTTATGGAACATCCACAAGAATATATGTCTGAAGAATATGTTGAGAAACTTGAAGAAGAGCAAAATAAAGAATTGAAACAAGTTATATACTATAAATGGTAATATAAAAGATAAGAGGTGAAATACCCTCTTATCTTTTTTTGTAAAACTCACTTATTTTGATTATATATTATATAAGTGTAATAAAATAATTAAATTTAGGAGGTACTTATTATGAAGAAATTAACAGGTAAAAAATATATGGAAGTATATGTCACATATATAGGAAGATATGTGACAAAAATATACGCATCTGGTTTAGGAGATGTGTATCAAACAGATGGAACTGAACTAGATTTTGAAGGTAAATTAAAATTACTTCAATTAAAATCTCAAGGTTACATACTTGATGAAGAATAATTAAGTAAGCCCAGGAGTACTCCTGGGTTTATTTTTTCTATGTTACTGTGTAAAACTTAGTATATATGATTATATATTATAAATATGACATAGATATGATATACAATAAAATTAAAAAGGTAAATCATATCATAAAGATATGAAGCTGATGTCTATGTTACTATATGAGATTTCCCATCTTATATAGTCAGCAAGAAAGAGGAATTATTATGAAATCATTAATAAATAAACAATTAGAAAGTATTCTATACAATGCAGTAAAATCTGTTAAAGAAGATTTAGAAGAAAATTTAAAACCTTCTTTAATAGGAAGAGTTATATTAGCATGCTCATTTATAGATGACCCTATCTATGAAAGAGAAGTTGTAGATATAGGAATGTCAACTGTAGTATTTGATAATGGTGATGTTGTATCATATCATGATATAACTCATGAACCAGAATACAATATATTACTTGGTAGCACAAGAGACATTATGGATGTATTGACATTAATCTATAGATTACCAAGATATGAAAAAGTTTTTAATGACTACAAAGCTTATTTCTCTAATAAAGAAAATAAAGATAACCAAATATATAGATTACTAAAATCCTTAGAAAAGGAAGGTGAAATAGAATTAGGATTTTAATAAAAGAGGAGGTAGAGATTAATCTCTGCCTTCTTTATTTTTTGTATGTTACTCTTAGTATTTGTAAAACTCAATTATTTTGATTATATATTATAAATATGACATAGATATGATATACAATAATTTTTAAAAAGGTAAATCATATCTTTATGATATGATGCTGATGTCTATGTTACTATGTAAGATTTCCCATCTTATATAGTCAGCAAGAAAGGGGAATATATTATGAGTACAACATTTAAAAGTAATGATAAAGTTATCGAAGCAGTTAAATCATTAGTTGCTAAATGCAACGCAACAGGAGATGTTTCAGTATTACCAGAAAGATGTGACAGAGCCGACGAATTAATTGAATTAGTAAGACACGGTAATAATTTTGGGTATGACATAAGAAATTATGGATTCGAAGGAGTTGACCTAGTACATGGAGATGGATATCTAACAGATATCATAATCCATGAAGAACTATTAGTATTAGATTACAAATTAATTAAACATCTTGAAAAGGAAATAAATGACAGAATGGATATGCTATATAAAGTCAAAGAAGAACAAGAAGCTCAATATTGGGCTGATGTTGAAGCAGGACTTTATGATTAATAGAAAGGACGGAGTTTAATCTCCGTCTTTTTCTTTTGCAATAAAAAAATATTTTTTGGAGGTATTGTATTATGATTAAAAATTTTGAAGAAGAATTATATAGAAAGGTCTTAGAAGTTAAAGACAACTTGTATTATCAAAAACCGCTTAATAATGATTTAATAACTAAAGTGGTTTTATCTGTATCTGGGGTGTACCATAAGAGAGATGGTGCTTCAGAAATTAAAGCAGTTCGATATAATTTAGATGACGATCTAGTTTTGTTTTCAGATGGATTAGAATATCCATTAAAAGACATTATAAATTTTAGAATAACGCTACCAAAAACATGGTGGTGTATGAATATTTTGAAGATGATATATCATCTTCCAAATTCTAGTAAGATAAAGACTAAGTATAAAGATGATTTAAATGGACCAGACAGTAGTCCTATGTGTAATTTAATCAGAGACTTAGTAGCTAGAAAAATTATACAATTTTAAAATAAATAAAGGCGAACCCACCACAATACTCGTCTAAATATAAGGGTGGGAAGAAAGGAGACATTATGTCTAAATATGTAACTTTACATTCAACTATCACTTCTAGTTCTTTAGCTTTAGCAAAATCTGTAGCCCCTGCACCAGCAGTACCTGCACCAACAGTTTACAGTACGCCTTATACTTCTTTAAGCAAATCACCTCACATTAGCATACTTATACACACTCTCAAAAAAGGTGCTGCAGCATCTATGTTACCACATCTAGTTGGGCACGCTATAGTTCCTCGTGGCAGTTATACTGGCACATATATAGCTTCAACTGTGGTTCCAGCTGGTATGACTATCATAAGCACCACATCATCAGGTTATATAACTTATAGTTATTATGGTGCTTCAGGTGGTTACGGAACTCCAGTTAAAATCAGCGTCTGCACTTCATCAATGAAATTGACAAAATTAATTAAGATGCTGAAAAGCGGGAGTTATACAATGATGTAGGTTTCCTTCCTACTAAAAAAAGGAATTATAAAGGAGGTGATATAATGAATAATACCAAACGGGGATGATTGAAAGATCGTTCCCGTTTTTATTTTTTGGTGATTTTTAATTATTTTTTTGACAATATATTATATAAATGAAGGAGGTATAAAATATGATTAGAAAAGCTAATGAGCCAGAGCCACTTATAATTAATAAGTATAAGGAAGCTACAATTCCTTTACTTGAAAAATCATTTCCAAACCTTAATTGGATGGAATTAGAGGAAGGAGTAGATTATTCAGTAAAAAACAGATTAAAAGATTGGGATTGTGTTATAGACAATAACTATCTTATGCAACAAAAACAAATGACAGGGTTACAATTAACTGATTATATTATCAGTAGAGAACCAATTATAACAGCTTATGGAGTTATGTTTAAGAAACATGCTGAAGCAATAAATCCATTATCATTAATGATTTCAGGTTTCTTAGATGACAGGGTAAAAGAGAAAAAAGAAATGTTCAAATATCCAAAAGGTTCAGAGGATTTCGAGAAGCACAACTTAATGCAACAATTATATAAAATTGATGCTAATGGAACTTATGGAGCAATAGGACAGCATACGTGTATATTCTATAATTTATATATTTCAAGTACAGTAACTACTCAAGCCAGAAGCTTGATATCAGCTGCATCGTTACAATTTGAAATGTTCTTAAATAACAACTGTAAGTTTAATTCATTTAATGAAATGGTGACATTTGTTGGAAATATAATGTCTGAAAAACCTAGAAGAAGATTTAAAGACTATAATATATTAGACGGAAATGTTACAAGAAAAGATTGTTTTATTAAATTAGTAATGACTTGTGGATTTGATTATATTCCTACATATGAAGAAATGGATATACTTTGGAATATGTTAATGAATATGGATCAAGAAGATATTAATAGAGTATATTATAAAAATAATCTTTATGAATTTATGGAAAATTCTTCAATGACAAAAGCAATAGTTACAATATTACAAGATTTAGAATTACCATTCTTAGATCCAAATACACCACCAGATTGTATAAAACCACAATTAGAAGTATTGTGCGAATTACTAATGGAATATGTGTATTATGATCATCAAATAATAGATAGATTAGATAAATATAATCAAATGTATAGATCAGTATCAGTAATAACAGATACCGATTCATCTATTATATCTTTAGATGGATGGTATAATTATATACTTCAAAAAATATGTGGAATAGATATGAAAATAAAACATCAAGAAGTAGATGCTATATCTTATTTAGATGTATTAGCTAATGATAAAGATACAGAAGAAATTCCATATGAAATAGTAGAAGAAGAAGAATATTCATTCTATGATGAAGATATGATTGAAACTAAAAGATGTATAGATACAAATAAAGTAATTCCTCAAGATGGATTAAGATATTCTATAATAAATATTATGGCATATTGTTTAGATAAAGTAGCTAATGATTATATGGTAAGATATACTGAAAATTCTCATTCAGCTGCTCCAAATAGAAAATGTAAAATGATATTGAAAAATGAATTCTTATTTAGAAGAGTATTACTTACTTATAATAAAAAGAATTATGCATCTATACAAGAAATACAAGAAGGAAATCAAATACCAGCAGAAGAAGCATTAGATGTAAAAGGACTTCCAATGAATAAATCTACATTAAATAAAGAAACTAGACGTAGATTAAAAGAAATATTATATGAAGATATATTAAATACACCAGCTATAGATCAAATAAAAGTATTAAAATCTTTAGCTAAATTAGAAAAAGATATATATACTTCATTATCTTCAGGAAGTAAAGATTATTATATTCCTTCTAGAATAAAATCAATGTATTCATATAAAGATCCTGAAACAGTTCAAGGTATAAAAGCTGCAATGGCTTATAATGAACTTAAAGATAGTGATATGGAAGCATTAGATTTGACACAAATAAATTCTATAGATATAGTAAAAGTTTTAATAAATTCAAAGACAATAGAACCACTTAAAGAGACTAATCCAGAATTATATGAAAAAATAAGTAATTTATTAAAATCATCAACTTTCAAAGGAGAAATAACTTCTTTAGCTATACCAATAAATGAAAAGACACCAGAATGGGTACTTGATTTTATAGATTTCAATACCATAGTTTCAAATAATATAGTATTCCCTATAGAATCATTAGGAATATATGAAGGAAAATGTAATTACACTAATGTAATAAAATTATAAAAAAATTCACCCATAGCTTTAAGCTATGGGTGTTTTATTTTTTATATAGTTAATGCTTGGTTAGCATAAGTTATATTTATAGTTGCTGCATATTGAGCAGATGTAGTTACAGTTACAGTATTTTCAGTTGAAGAATAATCTATAAATAATTTTTCTCCAGCTGCAGTTTTTGCAGTTACATCTATTGCATTTTTACCTTTATTATGAGTTATTGTACAGCTATATAATCCGTCATCATCTAAAGCCCAATTAGTAGTAGCTACAGTAGTAATTAATGTATCTACTTTAGAAGACCAGTTTTCTGCAGATATTAAATCCAATACAGCTTTATTTGCATGTGTATGTTTAGAATCTGATATACCACCACTTCCACCTAAAGCATCATCTAATTCTGATCTAGTAACATATCCTTTATCATTGTTTAAAAGAGATATATTATTATTTTTATATATAATAGTACTAGGAACACCTTCTATAGCTCCCCATTTAACTGGTGCATCCCATTTAGTTATTTTAGCATCAGTTATTTTATTTAATGCTGCTAAATTAGTATGGTCATGTAATTCAGATTGTAATGCATATCCAGCATTATTTGTAAATGCTCCTAAGTCAGTAGGTTTATTTTTTAATTCATTATAATTACCTGAAGTTGCAACAGAATGTAATCCAGTTATCATTGAAGCTGGATGTGATTCAGGATGGACATAGTAGTTAGCATTAGCAGGTATACCAGCTAATTTAGTATGTTCAGCTGCGGACATTAAACCAGCAGCATCATCAGAAACTACTGTTTTTGGTGCTTTATTTTTTTCTAATCCATCTAATACTGTTTTTGTATTATCTGGTAGATTTTTTAATTTAAGTAAGACATCTCTTTGTTTCATTTATAATTCACTCCTTTATACTTTTAATATTTAATAATCAATTCACCAGCATATTTATCTATTGAATAAATGTATAACGAATTTTTATCCAAAACCTTATAAGATACAAATACATCTTCACCAGCTTCTGAATCGACTAATTTTAAATCAATTATATCTTCTTCAGCTAAATTTAGCTTATGAGATATGAAATAATAATATAATCCATCTGTAGATGTAGCCCAAAAAGTTTTATCTATAGCTTCTTTATGAGTACTAATTGATGAGGATTTATTATTTATTTTTTCTACCAAAGATTGGCTTAATTCATTTTCTGTAATTCTTCCCATCATATCACCCCACTAATTAGATTAACCTTGTGCATCTGAATTATCTGAAGTATTGAGTGATACATTTTGTACTGTTTGTTTAATTATTTGGTTAGTACCTACAGCTGTTAAACCACATAGTATACCTTGCATTACAGTACTAATATCAATTGTTTCTTTTGTAGCATAACTCATTCCACAACATATTGCCACTCCAGATACTGATAATATTATAGGTATACACCAGTTAGGTATTTTTTTGTGTTTTTTGACACCAACACCTAAAGCATATAGAAGAACTACTACGATATAGTAATCATTACTAATATACATAGATAGATCCATATCTATCACACCTCCTATCCTTTAGCTACATTTTTAAATACAATAAGGTTAAATAAACAGTCTGGTGCATCTTCAGATGCGAACCATTCATTACTAGACATCATATTTATTGTAGTACCTGAAGAATTTATAGTATAATCATAATCTTCTTCTAAATAAGTACTATTTTTAAATACCATTAATAAATCTTTTGATGCATTAAAATTAAAACTAGTTGGTATTGTTATTGAACTAGTTCCGTATTTTAATGATATTGAACTTTTTAGATATTTTACTGGGCTAGCAGTAACAGTACCACCACCTCCACCAGAGCCACCTCCACTAGATGCAACTTCTTCTTTGATCAAATTTTTAAGATATTGTATTAATGAGGCACTTAATTCATTTATAGTAATTTTACCTGCCATTAAAAACACCCCCTTATATAGATATTAATATATTGTTTGATTAAAATATGGGCTAAATCATAACATATATATAAATTAATTTAAGAAAGGGGGTTAATTGTCTTGACTAGCAACTTACAGAAACTTACTAAATCTCTTCAAATTTATACTGATAATAAATCATTTAATAGTGTTATACTTTCAGTAAATACATATGAAGAATTGACAACAAATGAAACATTACAAGCTTATGTTTCTGAAGGTATTAAATGCTTTGTAAAATTTGAAAAATGCTATTATAAGTATACTAAAAATGGATGGGAAAAAGATAAACTATATGAATATTCAGATAATCCACCAAATGATACTAATATGATATGGTATCCTAAACAACAATCTATAGTTACGACTCCAGAAGAAAAAGTAAATTTTGAAGTTTTATTACGAACAATAGAAAATCTTGAAAGTAAAATAGATTTACTTGAAGCTAGAGTTAAATATTTAGAAGAACATGGATCTTCAGGAGGAGGAAGTAGTGGAGGAGATACTCCAAGTGAGGATATTATAAATACAGCTATAATGATAGATACAAACACTCCTTTATTAATAGATGAGAATACTATATTATTATTTAATAAAAGTAGCTCTTCTAAACCTGAAGAAAGTATTGAAAATGCTTTGATGATTGATAAAACAAATGCATTAAAAATTAATGACAATGAAATATTTTTAATTAAATAAGGAAGGTGAATAATAATGGCAACAATAACAGGAAAAACTATTGAAGAATTAAATTCTTCAAATTTTTTAAGTTCAGTAACAGGAAATGAAATAGTACCAGTATATGTAAGAGGTACTGGAACTACAACTTTTCAATTAAAAGCACTTAAAGATTATTTGGGAGCTAATGATGATAAAACATATATCCCAATTACAGATGATAAAGGAGTAAACTATAGAATCTATTTAAAAAATGGAGATTTAGTAAAGATAAAAGAAGATGCGTTTACTGGACGTACCCCATCTTCTGGAGAAAATAATTTATATGATGGTTTAATAATCAATTCTATGTATGGTGCTGGTACTGAAGCTGGTGTAATAACTCCAGTTTCTCATAGTTTTATAGAATTATATAACTTCCAAGAACAAGAAATAAATCTTAAAGGATTATATCTTTGGTATAGAGCTAAATCAGGAAACTGGCAATCTTTAGAATTACAAGGAATAATTCCAGCAAGACATTCATTTCTTATAAGATGTGCTCAACAAATGGATCCTTATAGTGATTCAGTAACTGTTCCAATATTAGACTATGATATGGAATGGGATATTAAATTATCTAATCAAGGATTTTCTGTTTATCTTTGTATAGGTAGTGAAACACCAGAAGATAATCCATTAAGAAAAACATTAGACTCTTTAGGTCAAGTTTCTTCAACTAATGGTAGATATATAGATTTATTAGGTGCTGGTGGAAAGAAAGAAGAGGAAACTGTATGGGCTTATGAAACTAGATATTTACATTGTATGGATAAAAATACTGGTATTCATAGAATAGACTATGCTAATAGTGGTACTAAAAATATAGGTTCAAATGCTTTAGTTAAACAAAATAATGAAGCTGACTGCGAACCAATAGATTACACTAATTGTGATACAACTAAATATAGACCTAGAAGTTTAAAAGATGGTAGATGGACTGAGTTCTATGATAAAGTTACTCAATCTCAAACATCACCAGCATTAATAAATATATCTTTTGGTCAAGAAGATACTAGTAGATGTTTCTGCTTTAGAACACCAGTTGCTAGAGAAGGATTTGTTTATTATAGAAAAGTAGGAGAAAATTTATGGAATAGTGAGCTTACTAGTATGAGTATTGTAAAAGATATGGAAGGTGTAAGTACTGTTCATAAAGCAAAAATAAGTAATTTAGAAGTTGGGATATATGAATATAAAGTAGGATATGAAGGTTGCTGTTCAGATATAGCAACATTTGAAGTTAAAAATTATAATAATCAAGAGCAAACAATTAATATGCTATGGACTTCAGACCAACAAAGCTGGACTGAAAGAGAATATGATGTATGGAAAATAGCTGCTCAACATTTAAGACAAAATAATGGTTATAAGAAATATGATTTCCATTTAAATACAGGAGATATATCTCAAAATGGTAATAGATGTTGGGAATGGAGATTATATTATAATTATTCTGGAGAATTAGTAAGAAATATTCCTCATATGATAACTGCTGGTAATAATGACTTAGTATCTAAAAAATTTAGTGATGCTTATGAGCATTATATTTATGAAGATAAAAAATTTGCTAATTCAGTATATTATTTTGATTTAGGATTTACTCATTTTATTTGTTTAAATAGTAATACAGATTTTACTTATGTAAATGGTAAAGGTACAGAAGGTGGATATGCAAGTACTGATGCATTCCTTCAAGCACAAATGGATTGGTTTGATCAACATATGACAGAAGTTAATCAAAGAGAAACTAAGCCTAGATGGGTAATAGTTTATGCTCATTTATCTCCATTTACAGTTGGTAGAACTATAAGACTTCAAAGATGGGTAGCTCATTTTGAAAAATGGAAAATAGATTTAGTTCTATGTGGTCATAACCATGCATATTCTAGAAGTAAAGCATTAAAAACTGGATATGATTTTGATAAATCACCAGCTTATAATGATTATGTAACTAAAGTTAGTGGTAGTTCAGAATTAAAAATAGTAGATGAATTCCAAGCTGATGGTGTTACTGAAATAGATAGAAATGAACACAAAGCTGATGGTGTTGTTTATATATTAAACCATGCTTGTGGATTTAAACTTTCAGGTAAAGAAAAACCAATAACTCTACCTACATCATTACAAGGCACTAAACATGCAAATGCTGATGGAGCTCCATGGTGGATAGTTAAACAAAAATTACCAACTAATCCATGCTATGCTACATTAAGTATAGGATATGATAAAATAGAATACAAATTCTATGAAATAACTGGTATTATAAAATATGACCAATATAAAAATACAATAGTAAGCGATGATTTATCAAAAATATCAGATAGCTTATTTGATCAACTTACTATAAATTATTCTGAAAGAAATAAATAGGTGGTGATATAAATGCCAAGATTATATATTGATGGAGAATGGAGAGAAGTTGTTAACTCCTCTAATTTTCCAATAATAAATCTTAGTAAATCATATAAGAGTCAATATCTTGAAGGTGCATTAGAAGAAATAGCTACTTGGAATAATAAAAGTTTAGAAAAGATAGCAACTATAAATACTACTTTAACTAAACACAAAAGTGATATTGATTATCTTAAAGAACATGGTGGTGGAGGTTCAGGAGGTGGTGGAGGTGGAACAACACTTCCAACTATAACAACTACAACTGAATCTCCAATAGTTATAGATCCAGATGCCAATTTAGAAGTTTCAGTATTCTTTTCTTCTCCTAATTTAGGAGAAGGATTGGCATATATTTTATTTGACGATGCTGAAGTAGATACAATTAAAATAAAACAAGGTAATAATGTTTTAAATTTAGGTAAGATGACTAATTTACAAACTAAAGTATCTGTATATGTAAGAGATAGAAGTCAATTAATGTCTAATATGATTTCTTGGACTGTAATAAGTGGTGGTATAGATTTAACATTAAATTTTGATTATGAAGCTGATTACATGATTGGTGATGAAATATTTATGGATTATGAAATATCTTCAGCTACATCTAATCCAGTTAAATTAAAAATAAATATAGATGGAGATAATTATGAACAAGAATGTCAACAAGGATTCAACAGTTATGATTTATCTGAATTATCTGTTGGTGTCCATGTCATTAAGATATTTGCAACAGACGGAACATACACTTCTAAAACATATGAATTCAATGTTGTTGTAATTAACTCTGATTCATTATATTTATCTACTACTTTTAAAGGTGGAAAATTTGATTATGGTGTACCAATAATGGTAAACTATCGTATATCTGATGGTAGTTTAAGAAAATTTGAAGTTAAATTATATTTAGATAATAAGATATATAAAACATTATCATCTTCAAGAGGTTCTTATTATTGGACTATAACAGATATGAATATTGGAAATCACACATTCAAAATAGAAGTAAATGCTGATGATGATCATAAAGTTGTAGAAGGTTCTTTTACTGTAGTAGAAGGAGATTATACTCCATTAAGTATAAATAAACAAGGATTGGTATTTAGATTAGACCCAACAACTAAAACTAATCAAGATGAAGATAGAGCTAATCCTACATTTAATGGTGTTGGATTGGAATTACATGGATTCAACTTCTCATCTAATGGATGGGTTGATGGAGAGTTAGTATGTGATGGTGGTGCTTACGGTATAATTGATTATAGCCCATGGGCTGATAATGCTACTAGAGGTTCAACAATAGAAGTTTATTATAAATGCACAGACATAGGAATGGATCAAGCTAAAGTATTAGACTATTCTGATACTAAGAGTCAAAAAGGATTTAGTGTAGGATTAGACCAATGTTCAATGCGTTCTATAGCTAATACTGGTATAGGATTTGTTAATCCAGATAAGTATATAAAAGTATCATTTGTTATAGATAGAAATAATAAATTTGCTCATGTATATATAAATGGTGTTTGCTCAAGAAGTTTTCAATTAAATGATTCAGGTTCTGGTGTTGGAGCTATATATGAAGACTTTTCACATGATGGAAAAATTTATATAAACTGTGATAGTTTAATGGCAAATATAGGTAGTTGTAGAATAAAGGATATATTAGTATATAGACGTGCTTTAAGTAAAGATGAAATATTAAAGAATACTTTAGCTTATGAACTTGATATGTCTGTACAAAAAATAAATTATAATTTTGAATTTAATAATAGTACATTATCAAAGATGAAAATGTATGGTAGTACAGAAGGTATGAGTTTATATCAAGCTAATACAATGAGATTAAAATATGAATCAGCTAATACAGAAAAATATGGTCAGTCATTTGATTTACCTTATTGTCTAGTACAATGGCAAGGTACTTCATCAATAGCTTATTCTATAAAGAATTATCAAGCTACATTACGTGATACTGATATGAAAGAATATTTATATACTCCATATCCAAATGGAATACCTGAAAGTATATTCTGTTTTAAAGCAGACTATATGGAAAGTTCACATGGTAGAAATAGTGGTATAGCTAAATTCTTAAATGATTGTGTATTTACAATTAAGAATCCAGCTCAATTAAAAGATGGTAGAGTTAGAAATGCTATAAATGGATTCCCAATGTTAATGTATATTAATGATGAATTAATTGGTATTTATAACTTTAATACAGATAGATATTCAGCTAAGACATATGGATATACTGATGAAGAAAAAACTTTAGTATATGAAATAGCTGCAAACTCTGACAGTACTGCTGGTGCTTTCTTTAAATATACTGGTACTGGTGACCCAACTGCATATTATAAAGCTGACTTTATGTGCTTATATCCACCAACAAGAGCTGCAGGTAATGATAACTTTACTGAGATAAAAAGCTTAGTTGAATGGGTTCATGATGCAAGTGATGAAGAATTTAAAGAAAACTTTGAAAAGCATTTTAATAAGAAATATGTACTAAGATATTTAATATATGTAAATCTTATGGGTGCTGTCGATTCACTAGGTAAGAATATGAAATTAGCTTCTTGGGATGGAGGAAATATCTGGTATATTCAACCTTATGACTGTGATACAACTATTGGATTAGATAATAGTGGTGACTTAAGATTTAGTTCAGATATAGAAATAGGTGAAGCTGATACATTCAATACTACAGCATCTAAACTATGGGAAAAAGTTATGAGAGTATTTGAAGAAGATATTAAAGCTGAATATGCTGAATTAAGAAGAACTACTTTAACTCTAGAAAATATGTATAAATACATATTAGATGAGCAAATAAATAAAATTCCTAAATATTATTATAATAGAGATATGGAAAATAAATATCTTAAATATCCTACATGGATATATGCTTTACATGGTGATGCAGGTTCTTTCATAGAACAATGGCTAAAAGATAGATTATTATACGTTGATACAATGTATGATTATAATGCTAGTACAGCTGACTTTGTAACTCTTAGAGCTAGTAAATTTGGTAATGTATATGTAGATATACAAACATTTTGTTCAATGTATTTTACAATTAAATGGACAAATAAAGCTGGAGATACTCAAAAATTAAGAGTTAAAAAAGGTGAAACTGTAAGATTTAAAGCATATATGTCTACAGCAACTGACCAAGAAGTAATAGTTTATGGTGGTAAATATATTAAATCTTTAGGAGATTTAAGTAATATGCAACCAGCAACATTATCTTTAGGTAATGCAACAAGGCTAACTAAATTAGTTTGTCATTCAGAAAAATTATATAATACAGATATATCTAAATGTAGTAATTTAACTGAATTAGACTTATCAGATTGTACTCAATTAGGTAGTGGAGCATCAGCTCAACCTATATTAAATGTAAGTAATTGTGCAAATATACAATCAGTAAATTGTAAGAATACACAAATAACTGAAGTACAATTAAATCCTAAAGGAAGTAATATAAAAGAATTAATATTATCTAAAACTATTCAAACTATAACTTTAAACAACTGTCCAAATTTAAATGTTGTTGAATTAGAAGATGGTCATAATGTTAAAAATGTAGAAATTACTGATTGTCCTGAATTAAAATTTGGAAATACTACTTCTGCTAATTTATCTGGAATTGTTAAATTAAGTTTAAATAATTCTTGTAATAATTTAAGAGAAATAGTAGTACAAGATACTTCAAATTTAAGTGAAATGAATATCTACAATAATGATTCAATAGAAAAAATTAGATTGGGTGTACAAGTATTTGATGATAATGTACCTTATACTCATGATAAAGCTCAAAGTGGAGAGAATATAACTATTAAAACTATAAGAGCAACAGCTTTAAAAGAATTAATAATTACTGGATATGGTAGACAATCTAGTAGTGATTTTGAATTACCTACAAGACCTGCAAATAGTCCTGTAAATAGAAATAAGTATGATACATTTATATGTAACAATTTAGATTTATCTCAATCTACAATAGAATCTGTAAGTTTCTTAGCAGCATCATTAATTTATAATTTAAAAGCACCTATTACTTTGAAAAATCTTAGATGCAATAGTTATTATGATAACGAAAGAACTGCATGGAATGGACTTGAAGGAACTAATCCTACATGTATATTTAACTTATATAATCCTGATAGTATTACTGTAGATTCTGAACAAAATATTTGGGATTTAACTGCATTAAATATAAATGATTTTGATATATATAATATTTGTACTGAAGATAATTGTTTAATTACAATGAAAAATATAAGTGCTAAATGTGTTAATTATCCTTTATCATTTAATTGTCATACAACAACAGTTTCTCCACAAGGAGTAGTTGATTATAGTGAATATAAAGGAACTACTTTAGAATATGCATTTTCAAATAGTAGTAGCGATAGTTTACAAATTATATTACCAGAATCATTTGAAACTGTAGAAAACTTTACAAAAGCATTCTATAATTGTAGACAAAATTGGAGTTGGAATAATGTAGCTACTATAATAAGTAATGCTCCAAAGATAAAAAAAATAGGAGACTTTACTTTTGCAAAAGCTAATTTAACTAATTCAGAAACTGTATCATTTAAATCAACTAATAGAATTAATATTGGACAAAATTTATTTGAAGAAAGTAATTTAAATAATATTACAGAATTTAATTTCCCTAATGGGATACAAGTATATGATGATGCTTATGACTATGGAATATTTAATAGAAGTAATCTTGTTACTATTGGAGATATAACTTTAAATACTGGTAGATTAAAATATTTATTTATGAGATCTCAAAATTTATTCTCAATAGGAAATATTAATATAGCTAATAATCCAGATACTTCAGCAGAATTAATGTGTGGATATTGCTCTAAATTACAAAAGATTGGAACAGTAAGAACTTCTAATATTGAAGTATTTAATAATGCTTTTAGGGAATGTACACAATTACAAAAATTAGAATTGGATGTTAGTAAAGCTGTAACTATGGATTACATGTGTTATGGTGATTCAGCATTATCTACTATAATATTAAATAATCTAGATAAAAATACTACATTATCTACAATGAATTATAGTTTCTTTAGATGTGTAGCAGTTCAAGCTATAACAGGTGGAGATTTACTTCCTTCTAGTATAACTAGTACAAGATCTGCATACATGAACTGTAATTCATTGAAAAAAGCACCAATGCTTCCAGCAACATTAACTGGATATTTAGTATCAAACTATATGTGTTATAGTACAGCAATAAGTAGAGCTGGTAATCTTCCAGAAAGATTAACTTCAGGCTCTTATATGTTTAGAAACACAGCTATTGAAGATGAAACAATAGTTTTACCATCAACAATAACTTCTGCATCATATATGTTTAGTAGTGCTGCAGCTAAGACATTAAATATAAATATACCAGCTGGTTGTAATGATATACAGGGAATATTAGACTCAGCAACTTGTGAAATTATTAATTTAAATATGGAAGATCCATCTAATGTAAGATCTATAGTACAATTCATTGGTTCTAATAACCCTAATTTAATTGAATTAAACAATTTAAATCTATATAATTCTAAAGGATTAGATTACATTTATTGTCCAAATTTGAACGTTATAACATTTACTAATAATAGTGAAATTATAGATTCATTAAATGTGGCAAATACTAAATTAAACTTAACAACTATAGAAAAAATAATTAATATCTTATGGGATGCAACTGGATGGGAAGAATACGAAGATGTAACTCAAGAAGATGGAACAGTTATAAAAGTTAAGAAAGTAAAAACACTATTATTAGGCTCTGCTAATATGAACACCTTAAAGAATTCTCCAAGAGGAAGTGAAATCTTAGCAATAGGAGTTAATAAAAATTGGACTATATCAGCATAAGAAAGGAGGAAACATTAATGTATATTAAAATGGAAAATGGATTAAGAGTTTTATATCCAGACAATGAAAAAAATGTATTAAGATCTAGACTTACTAATGATAAATTTCATTACGTGTTTCTTTCTAGGGATGATTCTGAGGAGAATTATACAGAAGAAACTTTAGAATGTGATACAGGAATGGAAAGTGTATTAGTAATAGTAGAAAATGCTAGAAATAAAAAATTAAATGATTTAAATGCAAGATATGAATTGTTAAAAACTAAAATAAAAAATGCTAAAACTACAGAAGAAATAACTTCAATAAATATATTTTAATAAAGAGACCACTATGGATAACATAGTGGTCTATCTTTTTATTTTTAACTATAAATTAATAAATTTGAAAGGAGGTAATAGGTAATGCATAAAAAAGATGTATTAAAGATATTAAAAAATCTTCCAGACAATACTAAAGAATATATTGATAATTTAATTAAAGTTGTTAGTAATAAACTCGATAATACAGATTTATATTTTGATGAAGAAAATAATAAAGCATACATCAAAAAAAGTGACGGAACTTTGCAAGGAACTGGTATGACGCTTCCGACAGGTGGTGGAAATATATCAGATGATATAATATCAGAAAAAACAACTTGGAGTTCTTCAAAAGTAAAACAAGAACTAAATAATATGAGCAATTCTATTGATGTAACTTATGATGAAACAAATAAAGAAATAATAGTTACATCTAATAGAGTTTCTTATGATGAAGCTAATAAACAAATAATATTAAGTTAGGGGTGATAATTATGGCTAATAAAAAATTTAATTCTATTAGAGTAAATGATGAAACTATTGATGTACAAGATGCTAATGCAACAACAGAAATAGATAGTTTAAAAGAAAAAAACACGACAATTAATAGTCAACTAAACACTATTGAGAACGAACTTGGTAGGAATGAAGATGGCTCAAAAATAACATTACAAACTACTGCACAAAATATAAGAGGAGCTATAAATGAAGTTAATACACAATTTAAAGATATTGCAGACTTATTTACTACTGAACAAACTGAAACTCTCTTTAAGATAAAGTGTAATGGAAAAGTTATTGCGAATATTCCAATAAGTGGTGGTAATACTCAAGTTACATCTTATACAATAACAAATACTCTTACTAATTGTAGTAGTAATAATAGAGCAACATCAATAACTGAAAATAGTTCTTATAATGCTACTATAACTGCAAGAGGAGGATATGTACTAAGTACAGCGACTATAACAATGGGTGGTATTGATATAACTTCTAGTGCTTACAATAATGGAGTAATTAATATTAGACAAGTTACTGGTAATGTTGTTATAACTGTTAATGCTATAGAAAGTCTAGATACTTATACAATAACAAATAATCTTACTAATTGCAGTACTAATAATACAACAACAGCAATAACTGAAAATAGTTCTTATAATGCTACTATAACTGCAAATAATAGATATACATTAAGTACAGCGACTATAACAATGGGTGGTGTTGATATAACTTCTAGTGCTTATAATAATGGATTAATTAATATTAGACAAGTTACTGGTAATGTTGTTATAACTGTTAATGCTATAGAAACAACTACTCCAGTTGAACCTCCAGTTGATCCAGATTTAGATGGTTTATTGAAAAATAGACTTTTAGTTTGGCATGATGAATTTGAAGGTGATAGTTTAGACTTAACTAAATGGAGATATGCAACACATAATAGTGGTGGTTCTGAACAACAAGCATATACAGTCGGAAGAAGCGAAAATGTGAGATTAGAAAATGGAAAATTAATATTAGAGGCACATAAAGATGGCTACAAAGGATGGACTTGGAGTAGTGGTAGAATAGATACTTGTCAATTAGCTGGATTTAAATATGGTAGATTAGAAGCAAAATTAAGATATGATGTTGTATCTGGAGCTTTCCCTGCATTCTGGACAATAGGAACTTGTGCTTATTATCCAACTGGTGAAGATGTAGTAGGTGTTAAAAAGAGCTTAGGAACTCAATGGGCTCAAAATGGTGAATTAGATATGTTCGAAGGAAGAGGAACTAATAAAACTATAGCCCAAGGTGGTTGGTATAACCAAGATGATGGTAAAGGAAATCAACAGTTGATATTTGGAGAGGGTAAAAATATAGATGCAAGTGAATATCATGTATATGCCTTTGAATGGACTCCAACATCTATAACATCTTATATAGATGGTGTGGCAACTGGTACAAAAGATATAACTAATATAAAATCATGGCAAAGACCTATGTATTTAATACTTAATATGGCTGTTGGTTCAGTTGGTGGTACTCCTGCTGCAGATTGTACATCTATGAAAATGGAAGTTGATTGGGTAAGAGTATATGCTCCTGTTAATGTTACAGAAAAAGTAAATGTAAGTTCTATTACATTAACACAAAATAATGTGACATTAAATGTAGGTGATGAACCTATTGATGTATACTATACAGTTAATCCTTCTACAGCATGGGATAATAATGTAGTTATGAGTTCAAATAATACAGATGTAGCAACTGTATATGGTTCAAGAATAACTCCAGTCGGAGTAGGTAATTGTATAGTAACAGCAAGAGCAACAAATGGAGTTACTGCATCAATAAATGTAACAGTAGCAACAAATGCAAGTATAAATTCTACAAGTATTACATTAGATAAAAATACATTAGAAATATATAAAGGTACAAGTAATACACTTATTGCTACAGCTTTACCTCCTAATCATACAGATTCAATTTTATGGAAAACATCTGCTCCATCTGTAGCAACTGTAGACAACGGAGTTGTTAAAGGTATAAATACTGGTAATTGTACAATAACTGCATATTCAAGTGCAAATGGATCAGTAAAAGCTGAATGTGCAATAACTATAAAAGAAGTTAAACAGTTATCAGGACATCCAACAAATGGATTAACATTACAACTAGATAGAAATGGAATGAGTTCTACAGCATGGAAAAATAAGATAGATGGCATATCTTTACCATGGAAAATAGCACATAATGGAAAAACTGATATATCTGCATATATGGTATATGATGGTGAAAGTTATTATTGGAATGGAGCTAATTATTTAGATCATTTAACTCTTACTGATTTTGATAAATACTATAATTTTGGAGAAAGCCAAACAATTATATTAGCAGGAGATTTTACAAATGCGACAAATACAATATTATCTAATAAAAACTCTTTAAGCCAAAAATCAAATTTAGTTACTATTAATCGTTCAAATCTATCATATGCAGGTTCTAATGAAGCAAAATTAGGTTCAATAAGTACACCATTTAATATAGATGGTTGTATAGCATTGAGATATGATAAAACAACTCATAGAGTTGATGTAGATACAATGGCATTTAGTGCAGATAAAATAACAAATAATAATATGGTATTAGCAAGTGCATTCTCTCAAGATACTAACCCTGCTTTATTAGGTGATAGAACTACATGTAAAGTATATTATAAATTAGTATTAGTTTATAATAGAGTATTAACAAATGAAGAAATACAAACTGCTATGACAGCAATAAAATCATTTTTTTAAGCACCACATCCATATATCAAAGTGATGGCACAGTTGGGTGTGGAAGTATTATTGCCATACAAGACGACGGAACCTTAATATGTATCGGCGATGGAGAAAATTCGTTAGAAGGAGTAATACTAGCATCTTTATCGGAGGTGAATTATAATGAGTAATATAGGCTGTAAAATCTGCTGTTCTGATGAAATGATTGTTGGTAGATGGTATAAAATAATAACTTATCCGATAGGATTTAATCAAAATAAAGATGGTACACTTATTGATAATGATTTTCCATATAAATATACAGTAAATTATACATGTAATAGTAATTTAGTAACATTATTACATGATTCTATTTATATAAAAAGTATGGGGCAATTTTCAATTCAATGTGTAGATATGTATGGAAATAAAGATTCAAAAATGATTAATGCTATTAAAGCTCCTACAATTGTACGAACAGATATTGAAATGAATCCTTCTTCATGGAGTGATTTAAAGAACAATATATCTGAAAATCAATATATTTCTATTCCTAAAGGTAAATATAATTTTACTTTTGATAGTGAGGAGTTAAAAATTCCAAAAGGTACAATTATTGATTTTAATAACTCTATTGTAAATATTTCAATTACTGACGCTAACTGGAAGGGTTTTAAACTACTAAATGATTTTAGTGGTCTTATTAATGCTCATTTTGTTGGTGTAAATATGAAAGAAGTGACTAATAATTCTGCAAGCACTCCTATTATTAATATTACAAATGGATATATGCAAGAATTAAGACATATAGAATTTAAAAATACAAGTGGTTATAATATTTGTATCGGAGACTGGGCTTTTAGAGGAACAGATTATCAAACTAGACATTATGGAAAATGGACTTCATCATCTGCTAGTGGTATTACACCAACAGATTGTATTAATGGTTATATAAATGATAATGGTACAGTTGATACTAATACTGTTGAGTATTGGACTTCTAGTAATACATTTCCATTGTCTACACAAGATACTAATTATGATTGTTCTTACGCTGTAGGTAAACCTAATATGTATATTCCTACGACTGCTAGATTATATGATATAGCTTTTTATGATGAAAATAATAATTTTATACAATTAAAAAGAAATCAACAATTTTTTAAAAAATATTATTATTCATCTAATTCTAAATATTGTAGATTATCAGTTAGACAAATTAATAAACCAACTGAATCATCTCCTAGAGATGATACTTGTTATATGAGATTATTAACTAGAAGTAATTCTGATATAAATACTTGTGATTGTGTTAGAGAATTATATTGTGATGATATATATTCTAATGATACTGAATCAGGTATTATGTCAATAGTCGGTATGTGCCAAGATATACATCTAAATCGAATCAAATGTATTGAAAACGGATGGAGAAATCATTGGAGTTTTGATATTGAGGACTGTTGGAATAGTGCATTAGGAATTGTTATTACTCATTCATATTTTGGTGGTACTGTGTGTTTACATGGAGTCCAAGGTTTGTCTATTATTAGTTCAATTCTTTGGAGAACACAAGAAACCAATACTAATCATTTTACTACATTTATTAATTGTTTAATACAACGAATTTGGATGAGTGGAATTAGATGCAATTTAACAGCCATAAATAGTTATTTTGATAAATTCCAAGTATATAATGATAAAGAGCGTGGTAATTATTTTTCTTTTGGTAAATTAGAAACATCAAAAGATAAAGAAATAAGAGATAAAATTTCTTCATATATTGTTAAAGGATTTTATAATATTGGTTCGTAATAAAATTATGAACTAGTTTTTTGTAGAATATAAAATATTTATTTTATTAAAGAGACCACTATGGGTAACATAGTGGTCTTTGTTTTTTATTTTGAACTATAGATTAATGAATTTGAAAAGGAGGTAAGGTAAAATGCGTAATAAAGACGTATTAAGAAAATTAAAGAATCTTCCAGATAATACTAAGGAATATATTGATAATAATGAATTAGTTAAAGTTATTACAGATTTTGAAATAATTAGTACTGGAAAAGTTGCTAAGGTTTATACAGATAGTTTAACAGCTGGTAGAAGATATAGATTCCCATTTGAATCATATCCTAATGTCTCATCTGCTGCAATAATTAAGAAATATGATGATGGTACTACTAAAACTATAACAACAATGACAAAAAATACAGATTATATATATGTATCAGCAATGTATAAAGCATTTGATATATACCATAGAAGTGCATTTGGTGGTATGGGTAGAATAAATGGTTCATTTGGAACAACATCTAGTGAATATACTTCCACATTTACAAAAGTTGTATTAGATACTTTATCAGATAGACTTTTTGAACCAACAAAAGATTATCATCCAGCAACTAAAAAATATGTAGATGATAATAAAGTAATCGTTCCTACAAATATAAGTGTATTTACTAATGATTCAAAATATATTAATCAAATTAAAGTTTTACCTGTTGAATATGATAATGATAAAATGGTGAATGTGCAAAATTTGGATCCACATAGTATATATGTTGTACCAAGTGATATAGATTATTTGGATTTAGGATGTATGGGAGAGTCAAATAGATTAGTAACTGTACTTGCTACACCAAATACAGAAGAATTTATCTATACTGGAAATAAGACAGATAAATATATATCTTTTAGATTTGGAGCAAGAACTCATACTATTTATTTTAAAACTGACACAGAATCAAGTCGTATAGAAAGATATCCATATTATTTAACTCCAAGTAATAATGAAGCATATATACCTAAAAATGATTATAATCCAACTACAAAGAAATATGTAGATGATAAAGTAGCTGGAATAGTTAATTCAGCACCAGAAACTTTAGATACATTACAAGAATTAGCTAAAGCTTTAGGAAATGATGCTAACTTTGCAACTACTGTATCTACTCAAATAGGTAAAAAAGTTGATAAAGTTGATGGTATGAGCTTAACTCATAATGATTTAACAAAAGAACTAAAAGCTAATTATGACGCTGCTTATGCTCATAGCCAAGCTAAGCATAGCTATAATGATTTAACTGATAAACCAGTTATACCTAGTATAGCTGGATTAGCTACTACAGAATATGTAGATAGTAAATCATTACCTATATTATTCTTAGATGATAGTAATAGAACTGGTGATAAATTATTCCCATTATTACCAGAGCATAATTTAGTATTTTTAGCTGGTGATGCTCAATTTACTGATGAAAATGGAAATATAAATATAATATATGGTCTTTGTTATTCAGATTTACAATCTGATGGAAGTAAATTACTTACTGAATATAGAACTAGTAAATCAGCATCAATATCTGCTAATGGTACATTAAAATCATTTGATTATATAGATGAATATACAAAAACTATACTAACATTGTTTAAAAATGCTCCATCTGGGAAAGTATTAGTTAAAAACCAAAATAATACATTTGAATGGGTTGAACTACCAACTAGCCCAGATTTAAGTTCTTATGCACCTATTACTAGTCCAGTATTTAAAAAGTCTATAACTGTTGGTAATGCGGCTCCAGATAAAACTCTAGGAGAAAATTCTATAATAGTAAGTTCTTATGGAGAAGCATCAGGAATTTATACATTATCAAATGGTAAATCAGCAATTGCTAGAGCTGATTATTCTCATGCAGAAGGATATGCTTCTATGTCAAAAGGTCTATATTCTCATGCAGAAGGTGAACAAACTGGTGCAATAGGTCAATCATCACATTCAGAAGGACATGGTGGAGATGCTAATGGAGTAGCTTCTCATGCAGAAGGCTATTATACTACTAGTAATGGAAAATATTCTCATGCAGAAGGATATCGTACTATTGCAACTGGAGATAATCAACATGTACAAGGGAAATATAATATAGAAGATAAAGCTAACAAATATGCTCATATTGTTGGTAATGGATATCGTGATGAACTTAATTATAAAGATTATCGTTCAAATGGATATACATTAGACTGGTCTGGTAATGGTTGGTTTGCTGGTAAAGTTACTCAAGAAGGAACTCCAACAGATGATAAAGACCTTACTAATAAAAAATATGTTGATGATACTGTAGTATTTAAGAAATTATCTTCTATAGTAGAATTAAATAGTGATAAAAAAATAATTAATGTTGAAAAATTTGAAGATAATAAAGTTTATTATTTTATAAATGATATTAATGAAGGGACTACAACAATTATTCCTATACTTTTATATAAAGGTGGAGAAAAAAATAATATAATAATGATATATCCTAATGATAGATTTATAACTATGAGTTATAATGTATCAGCAAATGAATTTTTTAGTTTTAGTGATATGCAAAGTGTTAAATTTAATTTAGTTGATAAAACACGTGAATACAATACTAGCAGAAGTGTAACTAAAAAAGTTAGTGCAGAACAAGTTTTAACTAAAACTAATACAACTGCATTTACACCAACTGCTGATTATCATCCAACAACTAAAAAATATGTAGATGATAAAGTAGTTGGATTAGCTACAGAAAGTTATGTAGATAGCAAAACTTCAATGGAAAATGTTATATATGAAGGTAATGGTACTGGTCCTGATGTAATTTCAGATTATTGGACTGGATGCCCAGTTGTTAGTGGAAATGGATGCTGGGTAATAAATAAACAAATAGAATTTGATTCATCTAAACCTAATCCATATTATTTACTATGCGATACTACTTTATATTCTCCAGAAAATTCAACATTTGATAAAACAAATAGTGCATGGATATATCCTAAAGTTCCTAATAGAGGTACTATATTCATATGTAATAAATATAATAATGAAAATAAATTAGTATTACCATGGGATGATGTATCTAATCCACAAAAAATAAAATTATATACTAAAACAGAATTAGCTGCTGCAATATCTAATGGTGATTTAGAAGCAACATCAGATGAAGTTAAAGTTATGCTTGCAAATGTTTTAGGAGGTGATTATAGTGCCAAAAAAAATTAATTTAGATGAACTACAACAAACTGCAGTAACATTAAAAAATTATATAGATGATAAAACTAAAGATATTGCCAATTACGAATTAGCCGTAAATGATGGAGAATTATACTTAAAAAAGGATAAAGTAGGTAATGGAGCAACAGATCCTGTATATGGTGATAGTTTAACTTCACTAACTGGTGATCCTGATATTTACTTAACAAAAGATAAATATCAATATGTTACTGGTGTAAATACTGTAGATAATTTAATATGGCTACCTTCTACTGATATGCCTACATTCCTTAAAATACGCTTATATGCTATAAATTGTAAAATGAAATCTACTTTTGACAATGCTGTAAAATGGAAAAATGGACAAAATCCTGCTTCAGGTAAATTTGAGATGACAGCTAATAATATATATGAGTTTGTATTAACTTATATAAATGGAAGTTGGATAGGAGAATTTATAACTTATGATAATGCATAGTATATTTCTTCAAAATATAATAATATAAATACTAAAGCCATTACGATTAATTTCGTAATGGCTTTTTATTTTAACACTATTAGTAAAATGAAAGGAGGTAATTATAATGGCGAAAAAAATTAATTTAGAAGAATTACAACAAACTGCACAAACATTAAAAAATTATATTGATGCAACAATTGATGATAGGATGAATAAGTTAAATATAAAAACTATAAGCCAATCAGAATATGATTCTTTAGATAGTAAAGAACCTAACACATTATATCTAATTACCGATTAAAATATTATAAGAAGGGAGAACTTTTTTATGACTATAATGAAAATTAAACCTTCTGGATATGATGCTGGTGCATGGGATAGTAAAACTTATCCAATGGAAAATGCTTATGATGATGATTTGACAACTGTTGCAAGATGCACTTTAAGAAGAATTAGTGGTGAAAAAAAATGTAAATATAATTTTTCTTTACCAGAACTTCCAGAAGGATCAATTATCAATAAAGTGAACTTACGTTTACTTTTAAAATGTGCAAATAGTAATTCAACAGGAGCTTGCTTTTTATCTATAAGATTAAACGATACTAATTTAACATTAAAAAAAATACATTTAGAATTTGTAAATGATGGTATTAATTATAGTATACCTCTTACTGAAGAGCAATATAAAAGTTTAAATAGTTTAAGTTTTGTTGGTAAATATGATACAATAACGTTTACTTGTTATGCTTATATATTTGATATGTATATTGAATTAGATTATACAGATTTGAATGAAACTATGCTATCTGATGATAGTGAAATTTGGATAGCTAAAGGAGAAAATCATGTTATTAATGTAAATGCATATCCAAAGACAACTATAAATTGGACTTCAGATAAATCTGATATAGTTAAATTAGTACCAGCTGATAATGGATTTTCATGTAATGTTATTGGTAAGAAAATTGGAAGTTGTAATATTACTGCAACACACAGTAATAATCCAAATTGTACAAAAACTTTTTCTGTTAATGTTAATGAAATAATAGAAGATATTTCTTATAGTTTCAATAGTGGTATTAATAATATAAAAGGATTAGCAATAGGAGAAAATAAAATAAAGAAAATATATTTAGGAGATAAAAAATTATTTACGACAAGTAATCCACGTATACCTCATACTAATTTTAATTTCAGAAATATTACACAAGATTTGACTATGAATTTATATACAAGATTAATACCAGAAAAATATATTAATGGTATATTATGCCGTGTTAAAACTTATATAGATACAGCAGGACATTTAGCTGGTGCACTTAGAACAACTAATGATTCTAGTGGTATTACTGGTGGTGATAGTTCGGCAACTTATGATTTTATTCCAGTATTTCCTGGAGAAGATATAATAATAGATATACCAACTACACAATATGGAATAGGATTGGTTGGATATGGTGAAACTAAAGAATATTATCAAACTTGGTTCGGACCAGATTATGGATGGGCATATTATAATAAATATACAGATGCTGATATTGAGAAATATAATAATATGACTTGTACTATACCAGCAGAAGGAGTTAATTATATTAGATGGTGTATGGATTCTTTCGATACTGATAAATATTATTTTAGAAGATATAGTGTTCAAATTATTGATGCTATTGCTTATCCATTAAATAGTACAGAGGGTAATGAAATAATCTATAAGTCTTTAGATGAAAGTGTAGCAGTAATTGAAAATAATAATATGATTAGAGCAAAATCTGCTGGTTCATGTATTATACAAGTTACATGTGGAACAATAACTACAAATATAAATTTAACAATAAATGATAATAGTAGTGATTTTGTAGATTATACAAAACAAGCAACCGAACAAGAACCTGATAAAGAACCTGAACAAACACCTGATAATAATGATAACAATACAGAAAATAATACAGAAGAAGAATAAATAAATACTAAAGTCATTACGATTGATTTCGTAATGGCTTTTTATTTTTTAACACTATTAATAAAATGAAAGGAGGTAATTATATAATGAAGAATAGACAAGTATTAAAATTATTGCAAAATTTACCAGAAAATACAAAGAGCTATATAGATAATAAGGTGCCAAAAACATATGCTGGATCAGATACAGCAGGTGGTGTAGCAACTGAAGCTGCAAAATTAAGTAATAGTTTACTTATTGTGTGTGGTGCAATGCAGGGTGGTAAAAAAACACAATTTAATGGTTCATCTGCACAATCAATAATAATTAATCCAGCATCAATAGGTGCTGCTTATTCAGATCATGACCATAATTATGCAGGTTCTTCAACTGCAGGAGGTACTGCTACAGAGGCTGCTAAAACTACTGGTACTTTAACATTACAAACTAATGGTACAAATGCAATTACTTTTAATGGTAGTGCTAGTAAATCTTTAAACATAACTCCAGAATCTATAGGAGCTGCAGCTAGTACGCATACTCATAGTAATTATGCATTAACTTCACATACTCATTTATATGCTGCTTCAAAAACTGCAGGAGGTGTAGCAACTGAAGCTGCAAAAACTAGTGGTACTTTGACATTACAAACTAATGGTGTTTCAGCAATTACTTTTAACGGTAGTGCTAGTAAATCTTTAGATATAACACCAGATGTTATAGGAGCTGCTACTAGTGACCATACTCATAGTAATTATGCATTAGTTTCACATACACATAATTATGCAGGTTCTTCAACTGCAGGAGGTACTGCTACAGAGGCTGCTAAAACTACTGGTACATTGACATTACAAACTAATGGCACAAGTGCTGGAACATTTAATGGTAGTGCCAATAAAACTATCAATATTACTGCTGCTGGTATAGGAGCTGCTGCTGCTAATCATACTCACTCTGGATATGCTTCTGTTTCACATACTCATTTATATGCTGCATCAAAAACTGCAGGTGGAGTAGCAACTGAAGCTGCACAAACTACTGGTACTTTAACAATACAAACTGATGGTGTAAGTGCTGCATCATTTAATGGTAGTGCTAATAAAACTATCAATATTACTGCTGCTAGTATAGGAGCTGCTACTAGTAGTCATACTCACTCTGGATATGCTTCTGCAAATCATAGTCATGGATTATTAAATTCTACTTTTGGTAAAGAATTAGCAAACACTACTTCTGGTGGATGGAGTTTATTAAATAATGACTATGATGGATTTTTATTAATGTCTTTAAGAACTAATGCTAATGCTCCAAACTGGATATTAGGTAATTATAGTTCTGGAATAGCATTTGGTGGTTCTGATACTAAAGGTGTTATGTCTGTATCATATTCATCTCCTTCAGTTAAATTTGCTGGTGGTAATGGTACAGCTCCAACATGGAATTTTGCTATAACTGGTAATAATGGTGCATCTTACGATATGAGTAATTTTGCTACAAATTCAGTAGTTTTTACTATACAAAATAATGTAGAAAGCATGCAAAGAGATGTAAATAACTTGAAAACTCAAATAGGAAATATAGATGATATATTAGATAGTATAAATGGTGTATCATTATAGGAGGTGATATAATGGCAACAGCAGATAAATTACAAAATATTATAGATACAAAAATAGGTTTAGGGTCTGTTATAGAAGATAATGGAGGAACGATACCTAATTTATTTTCATATTATCCATCTACATTGGATAATATAATTGATAATATAAAAGGTCTGATGATAATAATGGATACTATTGTTATTAATAAAGACACAACTGAATATCAATTAAATTTATTTTTTGAAAATTTACCAGAAGCTGGTTCTTATACAGCATTGACTAAAGTAATAACAATAGGTAGTGGTATTAATGTTAGAGATGGTGGCTCAACTTCAGGAACAAATAGTATAGGTAAGGTTGGAGTAGGTGATGTTATACCAATATTGGGAACAGCATCATCAGGATTTTATAGAATAAATAGATATAGATATGGTACTACATCTGCCGCATATAGTAATCCACTTAAAACTTATAATAATAATTCAGCATATATATCTAATAGAGTTTCTGATAATGTTGTATCTAATAAACAATATCCTATGAAAGAAATTGATATTAGTAATCTTCCTACATCTATTCAACAAAGCTGTAATTATAAAATAGCTGAATCTAAAGGCTGGGTAGTAAAATTCTCTACTGGTTCTGGAACTAACTCAGGACAAATTACTTCTACTACTATATATAGATTTAATGATTGCTATACTGATAATTATTCTAATAGTAGTTATAGCCATAAAGTGGGTACTAATAGTTCAGTAATACGTCAAGGTTATTGGTCTGGATATTATTATTATAAAGGAAATATAAGATTTACAAAAAGTAGATTATCTGAAGTAAAAGCAGTATTAAATAATTCAACAGTAACAAAAATGGAGTTATATTTACAGAGAGATGATAGTGAACATGGTGGTCCATCTGGTGCAACAATCTGTTTATATGCTTGTGATAGTTCTGGTTCTTATTCAGATTATGCTATTTCTACTTCAGCAACTTTAACTAGAGGTGGTTCTACATGGATTACTCTTCCAGATGCAGTAAAAAATGGATTTGCTTCAGGTAAATATGACCATTTTAAAGTATATAAAAGTAGTACGTCTATGTCATATTATATAGTATATAAAACCAATGCTAAATTAAGATTAACATATACGACTTAAAATAATAAGGAGGTAATTATATGAATGATTTAGAATTAGTTAGAAAGGTTAAAAATTCAGCATCATTAGACTCTCCAGAATTTACAGGTGTTCCAAAAACACCTACTCCTTCTGGGAGTGTAACTAATCAAATAGTGAATGTTGAATATCTTAATAAAAGAATTACGGAATCTGGTGCTGGAGGAGGAAGTTCAGTAGATTTAAGTGGCTATGCTAAATTAGCATCTCCAGAATTTACAGGTGTACCAAAAGCACCAACAGCTTCTGGAAGTGTGCCTAATCAATTAGTGAATGTTGAATATCTTAATAAAAGAATTACTGAGTCTGGTGGAGGTTCAGGAGGTGGAGGAACATCAATAGATTTAAGTGCTTATGCTAAATTAGCATCACCACAATTTACTGGAGTTCCAACTGTACCAACACCAGATAGTCAAAATCAATTACAAGTAACAAATGTTAAATTTGTTTCTGGGCAAGTAGATACTTTAACTGAAGTATTTACTAATAAAATGACTGAATTACAAAAGAAAATTGATAATATACAATCAGTTGGAGTTGATGTAGAAAAACTTAAACAAGAAATTATCAAGGAATTAAAACCTAATATAAGTAGTGATGTAGTAAAACAATTACAAAGTGAAACAGTTAAAATATCTTTTTCTGATTTAGATAGTAATCAAAACAATATACTTAATCAAATAAATGCTGTAATAAAAATAATTGATGATGCAATAAAAGCATCAAATGGTTCTTTTGTTAATACATTAACAGCATATAAATCAGAATTGGTTAGTAAAAGAGACCAATTAGTTAAACTATATAATCAAGCTAAAGCTGCATATGATGTTTGCTGTGAAAATAACAATACATCAAATTATGCAGATTTTACTCATAAATTAAAATTATGGGATGAATATGCTGGTGAAGTATTAGGATACTGTCAATCTGTATTAAGTAAATTTAACGGATTATTAGTTGGTTTAAAAGCAGATGCTACTCAAGATGCTATATTTAAATTATTAACTAATAATGGTGAAGTTCAAGGTATATATTATGCAGATGTAACAGATTCTACTACTGGAAGAACAACTAGACAATTATTTATAAATGGTGAATATGCTCAATTAAGAGGAGCTTGTGTAAAAGATACTGCTGAACAAGATACGTTTAGAGTTACTAAATCTGGTAATGTAATAATAAATGCTACTGAATTTAGTTTAAAAGGTAAATCTATAAATAGTTTAGTTAAAGAAGGTATATCAAATGATACTACAATTAAAGATACTATAGACAAAGCTACATCTGGTATGCAAACAACTTTAAATAAATTAACTCAAGATGTAGATAGATTGGATGGGCAAATAGGTAATGTTGCTGATACTGTTAAAAATGCTATAGCTGATGATATAATTACTGAAGCTGAAGAAAAAGCTTTAGGTAAATTATTTAATGATATACAATCTAGACAAACAGCTGTATTAAAAGAAATAGATGCGGTATTAACTATATTAAATGCAGATATAAATAAAGGTAATGATAGAGTTTCAACTTCTATAGATGATAGAAATAATTTAAATATTTATAGAAATAGTGTTGTAAATGCATTCGCTTCAGTTAAAGAAAGTTATACTTATGCAACATCTTCTTCTACAAGTAATGCTAATAAAGTTAATTATTTTAAACAATTTGATACTAATGTAACAACTTTAAATACCTATGTTGGTACAGCTAGATCTTATTGCCAAACAGCAATGAATAATTTAATGAAGGGTACTACAGCTAAAAAATTATCAGCTGATAGAGAATCAGTATTTAATGCATTAACTGAAAATGGTACTATACAAGGTATAACAATGGTTGAAGATGCAGATACTGGTAAATCTCAATTATATATAAATGGTGAATATATACGTGCAGAAGACTTTAAAGCTGGTTCTTCAGTAGCAACACCAGATTTATATGTTGAAAGAATAAACTGTGTTAGAGTTCCTACAATGCTTGAAGAAGATACTACAGTATATGTAAATCCTTCATCTTACTCTGCAAATGATGATAATGAATTCGAAGAAGGTGCTGTATTTAAAACTTTCCAAGGTGCTTTAGATGCTTGCCCTGTAATATTAAATGGTAAATCTGCATATATTAGATTACAAACTAATATAACTGAAGATTTACTTATAAGAGGTATAAATGGAGGAACATTATATATTTATCTTGAAAATCATGATATAAGAGGTAATATAAAAATATGGGATTGCCATTCTATAATGATATATGGTGGTACTACTTATAATGAAGATAAATCATCTTCAGATAGACCAGTTATAACTCCATATAAAATGGTACCAATAGATACTTATTATTATACAATATTTGCTGTAAGAACAAACTTTGTATATGTTAAAAATATTAATGTATATGGTAAAGTTGCTACATCTGATTCAGTATATACAAATGATGATAAAAACTTTGCTTTAGGAGCAGGTAGAGGTTCAATATTAAATGCTGCAAATGTTGGTGTAATAAATAGTGATAATGGTTTACATGCTGTTAGAGGTGGTAAAATTATATCTCAAAACTGTGAAGGATATTGTACTAGATATGGATATTATAATTTATATGGTGGACAAATTGATATTTGTTCTGGTACATTCAATTCTAGATATGTATATAATGCTGTTGGTGGTAAAGTTGCTAACTATAAAGCTAAAGATAAAGATATAATAAATGTAGCAACAAATATGGTATTCAGTACTTCTGCATTATCTGTAAATAGTTCATTAAAAGGAAATTCTAGTATAACTAACTCTACTTCTTATTCACTTAAGAGTAATACTGGATATTCTTATAGAATTGCTGGTCCTTATAAAGGTTCTTGGTCAACAGATAACGTTGTTAGAGAAGGTACTTGGTCTGGTTCTACTAATAAAGGATTCTGGTTCTTTGGTAGCTTATTGAAAAATTTCAAAGGTAATAATGTTACTAAGATAGTAGTTACAGTTACAAGACAATCTGCTGGTAGCTATGGTTCATCTGTAACTATGCATTTAAGATATCATAATTTTGCAACTAAATCAGCTGCTGGTAATGCAGTATCTAGTACTTCTGTAGGTCCAGCTGTAAGTGATTGGAGTTTAAGTTGTACTTGTAGAGCAGTTGGTAATGGATCAATTAATACATTTACATTAACATCTTCAAATGCTAGTGCTGCTTTAAGTGCTATTAAATCAGGTACATTAGCAGGATTTGCTTTATATTCAACTGGAGCAAGTTATCAACAATATTCTCCAACTATGAAAGTTACTGTTTATTGTGATTAATAGTATGTCTCCCAATGGTATTGTCCATTGGGAGCTTTTTAACAATATTGTAAAAGGAGAGTGGTGCTAACCATGATTAATAATAACGTAGTATATCAACAAAATGTATATATAGACTTTGGTACACAAAATAAATCTTTTATAGATATGCATTTATTTTTAAAAGATATTGGTATAGTAAATAATGCTTTCTTTTTAGTATTAATGGATCCAGATTTAGCTGGTGTTAATCCTAGGGATCCTAGATTGAATAGGATGATGAAACAGAAAATATTAAGAGAGTGTATTACTAATTATTATTATTTTATAAGAGAAGCAGTAAGAATACCTGATAGTGGGGGTGCTGTTAACTCAGGGATTCCATATAAATTACACAGAGGAAACTTAGCTTTAAACTTTTGTTTAGTATATAATTATAATATTAATATAGAATTGCCACGTCAACATGGTAAAACTATGGGAATATGCGTAAGAATATTATGGGAATTCTTATATGGAACAACAAACTCAGAAATGATGTTCTCTAATAAGAAACATTCAGATGCTAAAGACAACTTACAACGTCTAAAGAACTTAAGAGATGCTTTACCATCTTACTTACAAATGGCTGAGCAATACGGTATTGATGGTAAACGATTAAAAATTCGTGATAGTGTAGAAACATTATCAAATCCTTTAAATGGAAATAAAATAAGAACTATGCCAGGGGCTAGAAATAAAGTAAATGCAAACTCACTAGGTAGAGGTTGTACACAACCAAGACAATGGTATGATGAATTTGCATTCATATTATTTAATAAAATTATATATCAATCTGCAACTCCTGCATATAAAACAGCATCTATGAATGCTAAAAAGAATGGAGCTCCTTATGGTATTATTATGTCTACAACTCCTGGTGACATGACTACTGACCAAGGATTATATGCATTCCATGTTAAAGAAAATGCTACTCCATTTAGTGAAACTTGGTATGATATGGATAAATCTGAGATAGATGCTTTACTATCAAAGAATACTAACTCTGTATTTGTATATATAAGATTTACTTATCAACAATTAGGTTCAGGAGAAGACTATTTTAAAGAAATGGTTATAGAATTAGGTAAAGACTGGGCAGTAATTCGTCGTGAAGTTTTACTTGAATGGTCTACGAGTTCCGAAAATTCTCCATTTAAGAAAGAAGATTTGGAAAGAGTTAAGTTATATATTAAACAACCAATAAAAACTATAACTTTATGTAGATTCTTTAACTTTAATATCTATAAAGAAATGGATAGAAGACATGTTCCTATAATTGGAGTCGACGTTTCTGGTGGTTATAATCAAGATAGTTCTGCTGTAACCATAATAGATTCATATACTACAGAAGTAGTAGCAGACTTTAACTGTAACTTTATCTCGATTGGTGATTTAACTAGAGTTATTTACGAACTGGTGACTAAGTTTATGCCTATGGCAGTTGTAAACGTTGAACGTAATGGTGGATTCGGTGCAACAGTAGTTAGTGAATTATTGAAAACTAGAATCAAACGTAACTTATACTTTGAAATTAAAGATAGAGTAGTAGAAGAACGTTTCAACGGTATGCATATAGCTAGAACTAAACAAAAAACAAAAGTATATGGATTAGATTCAAGTAAAAATATAAGAAACTTATTAATGGAAATACTTAGAGAAAGAATGGAATATCATAAAGATAAATTTGTTTCTCCAATAATATATTCTGAATTAGAAACTCTTGAAGTTAAACGTAATGGTAAGATTGAACATGCTTCAAATGGACACGATGACCAAATATTCTCATACTTAATTGCTTTATATGTATGGTATTATGGTAAGAATGTTATGGAAACTTGGAACATACAAAAACAATCCATAAGAACTGACCAAGATGCTGATGAAGGAATAATAAGTTTAGAAGAACAATATGATGATATCTTTGAAGATGTCATGATTGATGAATATAATGACCCAAATGATGTTAAAGGACAATTAGATTACTTAAATCAAACTAAAGCTGTATCATATGAACAATCATTAATTAATCAACAAATGCAAGATGAACAAGCTTTGCATATGCTAATACAAAATAATCCATTAGCAAAGAAAGCATTTGAAAATAAATATGGTATGGAATATGAAAATAATAATTTCGGTAATTATACTATACCAAATAGTGTATTTATGAACTTTAATAATTTTGATGATAAAGACATAGGATAAAAAATAAACCCAAGGGATTTCTCCCTTGGGTTTTTACTAATCTAATATTCTATATATTTCACTCATTATAGATTTAGCTTTATCTATTTTTTCTTGTTTGAAAGCTATGCAATCATTAAGAGTATTATTAGCTTTTTCCATTTCTTCTATTCTGTCATTCTTTTCATCAATCATAGTATTAAGCTCTGCAATTTCTTTTTCTTTACTTTCAATTGTACATTTTAATTCTTTTATATTTGCAAGACTTTCATCATAATTATCATTAAGCTTTCTATTTATATCTACATACTCTTGAAGTTTTTCAGATAATAATTTTTGTTGGTCTAGATATATTTTTTCTTTATCTTCTAATTCTTCTATACGTTTAGATTTATTTTCTAATTCTTCAGTAAGACCTACTATTAGTTCTTTATCTTTTTGTAATCGTTCTTCATATTGATTTTTTTGTGTTTCCAATTCAGCCATAGCTTCATTTGCTTTTTCTAAAGCATTCTTAGTCATTTGGTATTCATCTTTAAGATTAACAAATTGATCATTTGCACAACTTAGTCTATCTTCTAATTCTTTTATTTCTTCATGTAAAACATCTACATCTACAGAATTATCATCTATAGCTGTATCTAATTTCTCAGTAAGGACTTTTATTTGCTCTTTCATTTCCTCAATGCTAATTTGTATTTCACTTTTCATATTATTGATTTTTATATCAGTTCTACTTAATATTGCCATAATATATTCCTCCTTAAAATTGAATTATTTTATTAGTTAATCAAAAAATAAATTACCCAGCCGAAACTGGGTAATTTATATATACTACCAAAGCATTATTGGATCATAATCATTTGTCCATTCATCAAATCCATTAGCTTTATCCCAACCTCCAGATTCAACAAAATGTCCATATTCTGCTTCTTTTAATGCTCTTGCAGATATTTGTTTTTCTTTTGCTGATTTTTCAATATCTGATTCATATCTATAGCCAAATTCATCTATCCAATATTCTTTAGCTATATCATCTGAAACTATCAATTCTTCATCTAAAGCTGAAGCTACATATTGAGCAATGTTTTCAGCCATTTCATTTATTAATTTATTTTTACTTCTTAGTATTGTAGTATATTCTTGCATATTAAATACCTCCCTTAATATAATTCATTTAAATTAACGTCTTCTATTCTATAATAACAATTTATTTTAATTATCATCTCTGTATCTGTATCTTTATATAAATATCTTTTATATATTACATAGTCATCAGTATATTTATCGTCTTTATCCAACCAGATTTTTATATCTCTTTGCCAATCAGCTGGTTCTCCATATTGTTTGTTCGCCATATCTAATAATGCTTCTTTGGCTTTCTCTTCTGATTCAAATACTCCCATAAATTGATCTTGATGACAACAAGAATAAGTATTCATTATTAAAACTTTCATAATCTTTTCCTCCTTTAAATTTATAAAAAAATTACTCAGAGAGAACTCTGAGTAATTCTTATGACTATATTAATCATTATCTACTAAGAATATTCCTTTGCCTTCTATAGTATATAATTCATCACCAATGAATGTATAATTATCTACAACCAATAATCCATAAGGATATTCTTCTTGGTCGTCTTTAAATATTGCATATTCTATTTTACCTTCTTTATCTTTATAATAAGTATCAGTAGTTGCTATAGGCTCAGCATCTCTATTATAACAAATAAGAATATCCAAACTTGTATATACTATTGAATCTTCTTTATCTTGAATATTAGTAATACTTCTTTTTAATGTATTGCCAGTATTAATAATTGTATTATTATCATCTATATACATTTTGTCTTTATAATAATCATTATGATATTGATGTATCAATCTATTTTGATTATCATATACATTTCTTATATTATCTAGCTCTACTATTTTACCTTTCTCTAATGTAATTCTAAAGTTATTTTTTATGTCTTCTATAGAAGTATAATCTCCTCTATCTACTGGTACCCATGTATCAGGTATTTCTTCAGTATCTATATGTCTATCAATACTATTAAAATACCATCCTTTATGTTTATCTTCTGATATATCATCTAAAGTAAAATTATTTAGACCAAATAAATCATCTTCAGTTAGACAATCTGTTTCATGTACGCCTGTTCCTATACATAATATATCATCTTCAGTAGCATGATCAGTTATTTCCAATTGAAAATGTCTATTACTCTTTTTAGCATATTTATTTAATCCTTCTAAACTTCCAAAGTTTTCTTTTATTAATTGTTTTAATTCCATAATCTTCTCCTCCTAAAATTTATATAATATAATTTATTATTAATCTTCTTTAAAGAAGATGAACAATCTATCTTTTAATAAACTTAATGAATCAAATGCTACTATATATCCTGAATCATATTTTAAAAATGCTGGTTCTTTATAATATTTTTCATCTGATAAAGCTTTAGTAACATAAAATGTTCTTATTAAATCTTTTTGGAATAGATAGTTTACTTGTATTAATGTGGAAGGAATTGAATCGTATTCTATCAAGAATCCATTCAATTTATTATTATCATAATCTTCATTAAACGCATCTAATGCTTCTTCATCTGATTCTTTATATATATTTTCAGATTTCATATAAATAAAGAACATAGTTTGTTTTTCATTATAAGCCATTATTAGCATCCCATTTCCACTATATAATTTTTCTAATTTATAATTATCTATTTCTTTTATTTTTTTCTCATCATCATATTCATCATTAGTTATCTGAATATAATAATTTGCTTCTTCTCCATCTATTGATAATGAACATACTCCAACTAAAGTAAATTCATTTGTATCAATATTGTTTTCTTTCTCCAATCTTTCAATAAAATTTTTCATAACTTTCCCTCCTAAAATTTATATAATATAGCTTGAGAGAATTTCTTCTCCCAAGCCTTTAGTAACATAGTAATTCTTAGTGATGATGATGTTCACAATCACATTCACTTTGAAGCATATTTATAAATACAGATTCAACTAATTTGACCTTTTTATCAGTATCGTCTTCATATTCATAAGTAACCACTTGGTCCATAATTAATTTACCATTGATTATTTCAAATATTTTTGAACCTATTTCATTTGGGTCTTGTGTATTTATATATAATGATTTAAGTAATTCCATTTCTGGACGATTTTCTTTATCCATTAATGATACTCTTATTAAAATCAATGCTGCATTTGCAACCATAACATCTATAAAGATATTATTATTTATTTGATTTCTGAAAATATTTTTGTTTTTGTTTTCTTCTTTATATATTCCAGAAGTCTTTGTAAAGTCAGATAAGTCTTTAGTATTTAAACCTTCTCTTATATCACCATGGTTTATAAATACTTTGTCTTTATCTTTGATTTCTTTTTGACAAGATGTTACATCAAGTTTATTTGTCTTTTTGTCTAATTCTCTTACTGATAATAATACACAGTATTCTTCATCTTTCCCTGCTTCTCTTAAACTGATATTTGGAATATTTACACATTCCTTATTAATTTTTTCTATTGTTTCTTTTACATTTATTAGTTTCATAAATGTACCTCCTTTAATTTATATTATTATTTATTTCAAAACCACAATGACTAGAAAGTCATTGTAATTGGTCTTGCTATTTGTAAAGCTTTTACAACATTAACTTTTATTATTTCTTCATCTTCTACTTTATATACTCTCTTAAGTATTTGGTCTTTCTTTAGAACGCACCAGTCATACCAATTATTATCAGATATATTGAATGCTGATGTTAATCCATATAATTCATTTCCTATACAAAATACTTTTCCATTTTTTATTTCTTTTATAAATTCAAATAATATTGTAGCTCTATTTATTCTTCTTGTAAAGTTATCTAAAGATAATTTATAATTTCTTCCAAAATTATAGATATTCTTTATTCCTACTAATTTTGAGAAGTATCTAAATAGATATATGTTTTCATCAGTTAAAAGTCCTTCTGTAGTCATTACTTCTAACATCATTTTATCTCCTAATCTTTCTATGAATTTTTGATTCTTTTCATTTAAATTTTTAAAGAATTCAAAGTTATCAAATATAACTTCTATTTCTTCATCACTATTATCTATAGCGTTAAAGTTTAGTAGTCCTACATAACTACTGTCTTCATATTTTCTTTCATTTATCATTTTTAGCATAACTTGTTCTACATTTTTCATAATTTTTTCCCTCCAATAGTTTTCATTAAATTAAATTTTTATTATATAGTATTGCTTTTATTACACTTTTATAATATATAACCCAATATTATTTTAGTAAGAAAAAATATTATAGTCAACAAATTCAATAATAAAAATATAAGGAGGTAAAACAAGATGAGTGGTTTTATAGCAAACAATAGTGAATATAATATAAATACAGATCATTCAATGTCTGTAATATTATCACATTTCGATCCAGAGTTAATTCTGAGAACTGTTAAAGGATGGATAGATATAAAGTATGAAGAACCAATGCCTTTAATAAGTAATATAATAATGGGGTATAATGAAAATTTCAAACAACTTCTTCATACGTATCAAAATCAATTAGACCAAGAGCAAACAATGAATACTAGAAATATGATTTACAAGGATATAATAAATCTTATATGCAATGAATATAATCTAGAATTTAATATAGCAGATTATGATGAGATAGATTTGTATACTCCTGCATTTTATTTATTCAGATTATTAGTATCTGAATTTACTGAGAATGTAAAAACATTCTTTACTAATTTTATTTTAAAAGAAAAAAATAATCTTTATGAAAGTTTAAACATGAATCAATTTAAGAAAGACAAAGATGCTAGTACAGTATATAACAAGAAAAGAATGGACAATAATAAACTAGCAATCATAATATCTAGATTAGGATATGTAATAGATAATATTTGTGTATATGATATTTCATTTGAAGATTTCTTACGTAATGTATATTCAGATGAGAATTTAATTCAATATTTATTACGAATAGTTGCTCCTAGAAGTGATTTCTTTAAACAATATGTAGCAACTATGTTTGGTGAAATGTCTAAAGTAAGAGCATCTTTAATAAGTGGAATTACTATAATGCTATATAAAGCAGCTGGTAATGATATATTTATAAATGACCTTATGGAGGATGAAGAATGATTACGTTAAAAGAGAAACTTCAAGTAACATGTTTATCTATTAAAATAACATGTATAGTTGCATTAATTTCATTATTATTTATTAAAGAACAACGTGAGATTGGATTGTTTACAATTTCATTATGTTATCCTATAGCTGATATATGCAATTATATATTAAAACGATAAAAAGTAAAGGTGATGTGAATGATGAATAAAGAAGAAACTCTTAATACAATTTCTTTTTGTATTAAATTATTACTTGCTATAGGTGCATTACGAATAATTTATGATGCTAAATATGTAGTATTACAGTTATTTGGAATATTTATATTATATCTAATAACAATTGCCGTTACTAGATTATTAAGATTTATATTTAGAGGAGGAAAATAATATGTCAACAAAATTAACTGATGAACAAGTAAAAATGATAAGTGATACTTTAACTCAAGAAGGAGAAGCTCAAAAAGGAATAGAAGAATCTTATAGAAAAATAATGAATGCTTCAGATGAAGAAAAAGAAAAAATGCTAGAAATGCCAGAAGAAAATGGTTCAGGTGTACCATATAATGTATTAAATAAATCTCTTGTAAAAACTAATGCTTTAGTTTCAGTAAATCCTGCTACAGGAGAAAAAGTTGTAATGAAAGACCAATCAAAACTAAAAACTAAAACACAAGAAGAAATAGAAATAGAAGACTTACTAGGAATAACAGATGAAGATATATCTAATGCTGATATAAAATTAGCAGAAATACAAGATGAAGTACTTACTAAGAGTACTAAAGAATTAGCTGATTTATCTGATGATGATGCTATGATAATGCTTAATTTAATAAAGAAATCTGAAGATGGTATAGAAGTAACATATGATGAATTACCAACTAAGATAGCTTTATTAGTAGATAATCTTAGAGTAGGACCAGATGGTAAAAGAAGAAGTACAAAGACTGTAATAAAAGACTTATTACATTTCATTAAGAATCAAGCACAAGCTGACCAAGAAATAATAAACTTACAAGATACATTACAAAAAGAAATGGATATGCCATCTCTAATAGGAATGTATAATGAACAAACAGATAAACTTATGTCTGAAAGTTTAATTAATTTAGCTAATAAAGCTGAAGAACAAGGAAATGAAGATAAGGCAAAACAATTAAGACTTATGTCTAGTGTATATGAAGATGCCAAAAACTTTATATCTATAAGCAATGCTATAGAAAATAAAGAAAAAGAAGCCAAAAAACTTGATCGTGAAGTAAAAAGATTTAACAAATATATTAGGGACTTTAATTTTAAATATGCTAAGAATACAAAGTTCACTATAGATAGTCTTCAAAATACTTCACTTATATTACAAAGACATACACAATGTACAGAAGAACAAGCTGAAAAATTCTTAATAATATTCTGTAGAATTTGCTTAAATAAATCTTCAAATGATGTAATAGATCACATATATATGTATTTCACTCTAAAAACAATTACTACATTGGACGCATATAAACCTAATGACGAAGTTTATGTGAAAAAGATAGAACAATTATGTAATATATTACAAAAATTAAAATAAGATTCTTGATATGATAACAATTATATAATATAAATGATATTATATAAGGAGGTGTTATAATGAAATATTATGGTGAAATAAATCCACATAAATTTGATGGAGATTGGCATCCATCTCCACCATTAGAAGATGACTTTATTGATGGGAATTTTCATAATCATGATAATCATTATAGAGATTACATGCTTACTAGTTTAGTAAAAGCTGAAATAGTAAAAACTTTAAAATTAGAATTATCAAGATATAATTGTAAGAAAACAGTTCATCTAACTAAAGATGACAGAGTAGAAATAGTATATTTAGATCATTTACAATTAAGATATAAATTTGGAAGAATTAAAGATCTAGACACTAATAGACTTTGCTTAGATTGTTCAGATGAGTGTACATCTGAAATTATTCATGTGTCTTTACAAGATATAAGAGATATTGAAGTTTATTATGGAAAATTTATATTAAGACCAAATAAATGTGAATTTAATGATGCTTATAAAAATGATTGTTGGTGCAAAGACGACAAACCTGAAAGATGTGATATTTTATATGTTCCTGAAAAAATGTACACACAAGATGACATTGAGATATTATTACAATGGCTAAATGGAGATTAAAAGTATTTCGTTAGAATCAATAATCGTTTTTTATAATATAATAATAATATAAACAAGGAGTGATACAACAATGGCAAATTATCCTGTAAAATTTGTACAACTTACTGAAGTACAATTTAAAGCATTAACTGCTAAAGATAAAGGTACTTTATATTTCTTATCTGATGTAGGTCAAATATACAAAGGAGATGTACTATACAGCGGTACAGTTATGGCTAAAGCTGGTGAAGCTGGTAAACAAGGTGTTCTTTATGTAGATGCTAATGGTAGATTATTCGAAGGTACTGGAAATGGATTTAAAGAAATAGTTCCAGCTGCTCATACTTTAGATGCTAAAGATGATGTTAAATCACCAACATCTAAAGCTGTAGATGACTATCTTAAAACTAAATTAGTAGCAGATGTTACTTACGACTCTGTTGCTCAAAAATTATCTGTAACTAAATATGGTCAAGAAGCTGCTGATTTAACATTAACAGGTATGTTATCAGCTACTGGTGTTACTTATGTAGATGGTACTTTAACTTTACCAACTGTAAATGGTGAAGCTGTAGTATTAAACTTACCAAAAGAAAACTTTGTTAAATCTGGTTCTTATGATGCTGCTACTCAATCTATAGTATTAGTATTAACACAACCAACTGAAGAAGGAGAAGAACAAAAAGTAATTATACCAGTTTCTGCATTAGTTGATATATCTAAAGTTGAAGGTTCTGCTACTTTAGATTTAAAAATGAGTGCTGAAAAAGTTATAAGTGGTGCTGTTAAAATATCAGCTGCAGAAGGTAACTTAATAGTTGCTAAAGATGATGGTATATTCGTATCTGCAGTTGACTTATCTGGTAAACTAGATACAGTTGATAAAACTAAAGTTGACGAAATAGTTACTGTTAAAGCTGATGGTCAAGTTAAACCAAGTGGTAAAAAAGTTGGTGGAGCTACATTAGCTGATGAAGTTAACTCTAATACAGTTGCTACAGAAGCTGCTGTTAAAGCTGCAGATACTGCATTAGAAACTAAATTAGAAACAAGTATAGCAGACGGTTTAGCTCTAAAAGTTGCTAAAGCTGATATAGCTGTAGCTGCTGGAACTACTGCTGATGCTTCAGATGAAAAAGTTGCATCTCAAAAAGCTTTAGCTACAGTTAAAGAAGACGCTGCTGCAGCTTTAACTGCAAAAGCTAAAGAATTAGCAGCATCTGTAGATGCTTTAAAAACTTCTGCTGCTGCTGCATATGTAGAAAAAGCTAATATATCTACAGCTATACCTGCTGATGCTAAAACTGCTGTTGATACTAAAGTTGCATCTGAAAAAGCTGTTGCTGATGTAAAAACTACATTAGAAGCTGCTGATGCTGCATTATTAGAAGCAGTTACAAATATAAACAAAGCTAAAGTTGACAAAACTTCTATACTTGCTGCAGTAAGTGAAGCACCATCAGATGAAAAAATATTATCTGAAAAAGCTGTTGACGCTTTAATAAAAGCAGTAAAACAAGAAATATCTGAAGGATTATCTTGGGATGATCAAACTGTTTAATTATTAAACAATCATATATTATAAACTAGAGAAGAAGCTACTTGAGAAATCAAGTAGCTTTTTTACTGTCAAACATATAATTAATTTGAAAGGAGGTAATATTAATGGCTAATAAAGTAATGAGTGCTGAAACATTAGTTAAAAAATTAAAAGATATAGTTAATAATTATAAAACTATATATGTTTATGGCTCTATAGGTGGAATAGTAACAAATTCACTTATAAATCAAAAAGCTAAACAATATCCATCTTTTTATACACGTGCAAGAACTGCTAAAATAAGAGCAAAAGTTGGAAAAGGATACTTTGGATTTGACTGTGTTAATGTTATAAAATCAGTTCTTTGGGGTTGGGATGGAAATAAAAATGCATCTTATGGTGGTGCTAGATATGCATCAAATGGTGTAAGAGATGTATCTGCAGATGGAATGATTTCTATATGCACATCTGTTTCATCTTCAAGATGGAATAGTATACAAGTTGGTGAAGCTGTATGGCTTCCTGGACACATAGGAGTTTATATAGGTAACGGATTAGTTATAGAATGTACTCCTAAATGGGATAACTGTGTACAAATATCTGGATTAGGCAATATAGGAAGAACTTATAATGGTAAATCTAGAAGTTGGAGAAAACATGGTAAAATCCCATATGTAAGTTATGGTAATTCAACTTCTACTAATATAAATGAAAATACTTCTACATTAGATACTTCAGTTGCTGGTACTTATAAAACTACTACTAATGTAAATATGAGAAAATCAGCTACTACAGATTCATCTATAATAACTACAGTTAAAGAAGGAAAATCAGTAGAAGTTGTAGGTAAAGTTTCTTCTTCTTGGTATAAAATAAAATATGATGGACATACTGGATATATGTCTTCAAAATATTTAAAGAAAGAATCTAGTAATTCTACAACAACAGATGATAAAGTTATAGTTACTGGGCATATAATAACTAAGAAATCTGTTAAATTAAGAAAAACAGCTGATTGGAATGAAGATGCTTCAGATACATTCCCAGCTAACACTAAATTTACTGTAGTTGCTAAAGTAACTGCTAAAAATGGTAAGACAAAAATGTATAAAACTAAATCAGGTTACTATGTAACTGCAAGTGAAAATTATGTTACTTTTTATAGTGATTAATTATAGTCTGCTTAGTCTTAGACTAAGCAGATTTTTATTTGTTTTATAACCAATTATAAAGTGGAGGTGTAAATATGAGAGATGTAATAACTTTTATTAATAGAGAAAATGAAATAGATAATCTTAATAGTAGAATACAACAAAGTAGAGGAACTCTTATAGAAATTCATACAGCAGATTTGCATTTTGGTGTTATGAATCCAAAAACACAATACGATATATTATGTGAGCAATTATTAAATAAAGTAGCTGATATACCATTTGATATATTTTCTATCAATGGTGATATTTTTGATCATAAATTTATGTCTAATTCAGATGTAGTAATGTATGCAACTATGTTTATAGATAATGTAGTTAATATGTGTAGACAAAAAGGTGCTACATTATTTATAATAGCAGGTACAGAATTACATGATTCTGGACAATTAAAACTATTTTATCATTATCTTGCAGATAAAACAGTAGATGTAAGAATAGTTGAAGAAGTTAAATTCGAATATACTAAAGGAGCTAAGATACTTTGTATACCAGAATTGTATAATAAAGGAGAAGAATATTATAAGAATATAATGTATACAAGTTGGTATGATGCTGCATTCATGCATGGAACTTATACAGGCTCAATTTATAATCCAAACCCAAAAGGATTAGATTCAGATAGAGAAGTAACATTTAAATTTGATGATTTTCAATATTGTAAAGGACCAATAATATCTGGTCATGTTCATACACAAGGATGTTTTGATAAGTATATATATTATTGTGGTAGTCCATTAAGATGGAGATTTGGCGAAGAACAACCAAAAGGATTCTTAATACTATTACACAACTTAGATACACAAGAGCATTATACTTATTTTGAAGAAATACAATCATTTAGATATGATACTTTTAATCTAGACCATATGCTTATGTGTGATCCTAAAGATGTAATTGAGTATGTAAATAAATTAAAAGATTCTGGTATTCATAATATAAGATTAGAATTTACATCAGTAGATGAGAAGACTCTACCTAATTTCAATATAATCAATAATTACTATAAAAATAGTAATAGTGTAAAGATTAAATCTTCATATAGTCAAACTCAAAAGATAATGAGAGAGAATAGTGAAGTATTAAGTCAATATACAGATTATGATTATGTATTAGACCCTAAGTTAAGTCCAAATGAAATATTTTGTAGATATGTAAATCAACAAAAAGGCTATCAATATATTACAGTAGATAAACTTATAGAAATACTAAAAGAAATTTAACTTATATATTATATAAGTGTAGTAAAATATTTATATATACTGGAGGTAGTATTATGGTTAATAGAAAAATAAAAGTTATAAGAAATTGTATGAAGAGTTATGCTAAAGAAATGTTTTTAGGTCTATATCAATCAGATGTATTTTACAATGATACATCTATTGAAATCAAAAGTAAGACTAAACAATTAATCAGAGTTTATAAAATTATAAATTTTGATTTATCATGGTACAGAGCTTCTAAGAAAAAATTATTAGAAGCAAACTATGAAGACAATAAAGAAATAAGAAATGTTCTTAGAAAGACTAGAGGATTCTTAGCTAATCTATTATTGAAAAATTTTAATATCAATACAGAAGTTTATGAATCAATAGAATATACGCTTTTCATTAAGTACAAAGGACTTATAGAAGAAGCTAATGACAAAATATATTACTTAGAAAACTATGATTCATTTGAATTAGATAATGAAGATAGAATTCTAGTTGAGCATTTATTAGGGTTAAGAGATTTCGCTTTACCTTATAAATGCGATGTTTTTGAAAAGACATTAAAAGAAATCAAAGACTCATATTCAAAAGAAGACTTTGGTAAAATATTATTACCAGTAGAAATTGATCATGATATTGACGTATATGCTTTATTACCTTAAATGTATTGTGGAGGGTCATTTAATGACTCTCCATTTTATATTTAAAAATATGAAAAACATATAATTATAATCATATTTTTTTTGGAGGGTGAGACAGATGAATATTGAACGTAGAACCAAATATATGGGTCATCAAAAACATATTAATAAGGGGAATGTAAAAGCAAATATAAATTTTGACGTAAACACATTAACTTTAATGTGTAATTATATTATTACAGATAATAGAAATATAAGAAGGGGTCATTTGATTAACATGAGAAATCTATTTGAAATAATGGATATGAGTAAATATCAATCAGACCCAACAAGATTAAAATGTATAAAATTCATCAAAAAAGGATTAGAAGCAAAATTAGAATTAGGATTAAAGAATCCACATTTAGTATTAAAGCATATAAATGGCGGTATAGTTGAAGATAATCAAGAAGCTATAGCTCATTTAGATGATTTTGCTATGATGAATACAAGAGAATTAGATTATATATCTAAAACAATATCAGAAGCTTTAAAATATGCTTATATGAGTAATGAAGCTGATGATCTATATGATGTATTAACTAGATTTAGAGCTACAGATTATATAGATAGGGGCGAAATAGTATCTGAGCTTGAAGAAAAAATAGTAAATCTAAATAATAAATTTAGAAAAGCAAGAAGTGAAAATCAAGAAGAAATTATATTCAGTTTAAGAGAAGGACAATTTGAAGAATCAATGAAAGATATACACGAAAGTTTAACTAATCCAAGTTCTAGATTATATACTGGAATGAAAGGATTTAATAAACTTATTGGAGGTTCTTTTGAATCTGGAAGAACTTATATGTTAATAGGTTTACCAGGGGGTGGTAAATCTTTAACTTTATTAAATTTAGCAAAACAAATAAAAATGAATAATAAACATTTTGTACCAAAAGATAAAACTAAAATACCAGTAATAGTATATCTTACAATGGAAAATACTGTAAAAGAAAATGTTGATAGATTATTCAAAATAACGACAGGTAAAAATATGAGAGATTATTCGGCTGATCAAGCAATAGAAATGCTTAAAGAAGATGAATTATATCTTACAGATGATAATCCAATTGATATATTAATAGAATATAAATCTGATGGTAGTATAGATACTTCATATTTATATGATTTAACAGAAAGACTTGAAGAAGAAGGATATGAAGTTATATGTATGATACAAGACCATATTAGAAGAATGCATTCAGTAGAAAGAAATAAAGAATTAAGACATGAATTATCAAATGTTTCTAATGAAATGAAAACTTATGCTATGTTAAAAGATGTAGTATTTATAACAAATACACATCTAAATAGAGAAGCAGCTAAAACTATAGATGATAATGCTAGAAGTAATAAATCAGATCTTATCAGAACTGTAGGTAGAGCTAATGTACAAGAGTCATTTGCATTAATAAACAACGTAGACTTTGCTGCATTGATAGCAATAGAAACAGATGAAGCTGGTAATAAATATATGGGATTTAAAAGAATAAAAGAAAGATTTGAAGTAGATTTGAATTTTAATATTGTATACCAGCCATTTATTAATTCCACCTCAATAGCATTTATGGAAGATATTAATAATAGAAAAGATTTTTATAAAACTACATTAAAATCAAATAATAATGTTATAGGTGTAGTTAATGAACCAACTGAAGAAAAATATAAAATTCTTAATAATGAGATTCTTTCTGATGATTTTAGTATGTTTGATTATAAAGCACCAAAGAAAGAAACAACTAATTTAAATATAAATATACCAATAACAGGTAGAGATGTTATATTTATGCATAAAAAGGAATAGCATTTGAGCTATTCCTTATTTAACAAGTCTTGATTTGTAGTAATAAAATCTTCTTCAGATGAATATATACTTGAAAGTATAGAAGAAAGAGTACTAGGTCTTAATAATCTAATCTTTCTTTTATTAAATTCCTTTATATTAGTCATCTGATTTAAGAATAGTATAATATAATAGTATTCACAGAATCCATATAAGTCATAAGCCAATAATTTTGGTTTATAAATATACTTGTTAAATTCTTTGTCAGTTAGTTTTACTAATGCTGACTTTTCAAGAATCTCTTCTTGATAATCATTTAATACATTATGTACTAATAATATTTCAGAGTTATCTATAGCTTTTTCAAATATAGATAGATTGCTGTAATATATATTAGAATCATAATCTTTATATTTTATAAAGCTTTCTAAAGTACATGTAGTTTCAACAGACATTAATCATACCTCCTATAAATGAAAGGTTTGTTGATGTCGCCACCAACGAAATTTACAATAAACTTTTGACCTGATAATCCTATAAGAGAAGAATCAGGACAAAGTTCTTTAGGAACATATAAATCTATATAGTTAGATTTAATACATTTATATGTACGTAATTCATCTTTATTCTTATTGATTATATTTGAATTACTTACATAGCTAACTGTATCAGTTGGCTCCGTTTTATCAACCAATGGTAATAATGCAGGAATAACAACTTTAACATTACTTCCATAAGTAAAATCAGTTAAAGCTATAGCTATTTCTGTAGAATTAATAGTGGTCGTGTTGTATATTTTACTCATTTACAATCACCTCTACTATATAATATATTTAATTAATAGTTTTGAAAGGAGAAACTTAATATGAGTAGTATGTTAGAAATGAGACAGAATTATGATCTGTTATTAGAATTTGGATTTGGAGTAAACAATGGTATTATCTATGACCAAGATTTAGATAAACCAGTAGAATTAGTTTATAATGGAAAATCTAAGATATTAATAAATTATATCGAAGGAACAAGAGTGGATTGGAGATATTATGAAGACTTTAATCCATATTATAACTTTAAACAATTGAAAGCTTTAGTTGAGTATTATGTACAAAAACTTTCAATTGAAGAAGACCCAGATGAAAGAAAATATTTTGTAGTATTAGGAACTCAAAACAGTAAAGATGACGAGGATAAAGTTTGTATTGTTGGAATAACTGACCAACAAGAAGAAGTTCGTTCTAGATATTTTGACAAAAATCAAATCTATTTATGTTATATAGATTTTCTATTTGCATTATCTGGAAATTACAATCAAGATTTAACTCTATATACTTTAGATAGAGATTAATTATAAAAAAATTAGGAGGTAGGTAATATGAAAAATAACACATTATCAAATAATTTAGAAATGCTAGAAAAATTAAGTGAAGTGCAAACTATAACTACAGGCTTTGGAGAATTTGAATTTTCTGTTCCTAGATGTATATTAGAACAAACAGAAGAATTATTATATGAATTAGATGTGCAACCAGAAATAGTTCCTCAATATAGTGAAAATAATATATTTTTACAATATGAAAGAGATGATGATGAATCTGTTCTTGAATTTACTATAGAACGTAATGGAGTAATAAGTGTTTACACTAACTATGAACCTATTGAGGATTTAAGCTATGAAGAAATAGATTTAGACATAGATAAAATAAATGAAATTATATCAAAATTTTATAAATAGTATAAATGGGGGAAATCCCCCATTTATATTTTTTGAGAGGTGATTAAATGCTTACACAGGAACAAGAATATATAAAAGATAGAGCTATAGAATGGTGGAGAGGAGGAGGTCAAGTTTTCCAATATACTGGTGGACCAGGAACTGGAAAATCTTTTCTTTTAAAATATATAATAAAAGAACTTAATATACCTTGGTATAAGATAGCACCTATGGCTTATACAGGTCAAGCTGCTATAGTAATGCGTTCATATGGTTTGGATAATGCTAGAACTATCCATTCTTGGCTATATGAACCTGTCATAGATTATGTAAGAAATCCAGATGGTACTTTTGCTTTAGACCCATATTTAAACAAACCTATTAGGAAATTAATGTTTGTACCTAAAAATTTAGATGATATTGATTTATTTGTTATAGATGAAGGTTCAATGGTTCCGATATCTATGAAACAAGAAATAGAATCTAGAGGTAAAAAAATATTGGTTACTGGTGATATAGATCAACTACCTCCTATATATGGAGATAGTGCTTATCTAACTAATGGTCAATTATATAGACTTACTGAAGTTATGAGACAAAAGAAGAATAGTCCTATAATATATTTAGCACATAGAGCTTTACAAGGGTTAGATATAGAGCCAGGAATATATGGAAACTGTAAAGTTATATATGATAATGAACTTACAGACCAAGAAATAATAGATTCAGATATTATATTATGTGGAAGAAATGCTACTAGAGAGATGATTAATAATAATTATAGACATAATATATTACAAATAGAAAGAACTCTACCTGTACAAGGAGAGAGAATGATTTGTAGAAAGAATAACTGGCAAATAGAATCAGATGGAATTAATATAGCTAATGGTCTTTTAGGAATAGTAAGTAGAAGCCCAGGGTTAACAGATTTCGATGGTAAAATATATAAAATGGATTTTCTTCCTTTAATGAGCGATGGAGTATTTGAAAATTTAGAATGTGACTATAAATACTTAATAGGAACAAAAGAAGAAAAGGAAGAAATAAAAAATGATAGATATAGCGTTGGTGAAAAATTCGATTATGGTTATGCTATAACAACTCATATGTCTCAAGGTGGTCAATTTTCTAAAGGTATCTATGTTGAAGAATATCTAAGAAGGGATATACAAAATAGACTTAACTTTACAGGCATAACTAGATTTAAAGATAGTATGATTTACGTAAAGAGAGCACCAAAAAATTATTTTATATATAATAGATAAACATAAAAATAATTTTGAGCATATATTATAGATATGAAAATAATAAAAGGAGGTGTTATTATGAGTAATAATAACATGGGTAAAGAAGTAATAAATTTTAAACAAGGAGCTCTTCCAAGAAGAGAAAAGAGTGCTGAGATTATATATTTAGTCTTAGCAATTAAAAAAGATGATGATGAAGAAGAACCATCACAAATAAATGAAGTAATACCAAATATGAGAGATCTATATGATTTCTTAATTGATAATTTCGAAGTGCTAGATTTAGAAAATACTAGAATCTTCAGTTCTTCACCAGATATAAATAAAGAAGGACTTATAGATTTAAGAATATATAAATCAGCATATGAAATGCTTAAATATTTAGAAGGTATATATGTACATGAAAAATTTAGAGTTGATGATGAGATACAAGAAAATGTATTTTACCAAGAATCAACTTTAGACTTATAAAATAAGGAGGTCAATAATATATGCGTCCAAATAATAATAAGAAAAAAGAGAGTAAATATATTGAAAGAAACATTCAAAAAAGTGGAGCTAATTTTATGATGTTAAAGAGTCCAATAGATGTAATGAAAGATGCTCCAAATATAATAAAAGAGCTAGTGTTTGGAAATATAGATTTGGATAGATGGGGTTCAATATTCATATTGAATCAATATATTCAAGGTCTTAAACAATACACAACTGAACAATACAATTTATTAGCAAGTTTAGATAAGATATATACTTTTGCTAATATGTATGGACAATTGAATCAAGCTGAATTTGAATTCCATACAAAAGTAATTAAACCAAAAATGATGGTTTATTACAACATATATGCAACTATGTGTAATATAGAGATGCAAAGATCATATATGCCAATATATAAATTACAACAAGATCTTAGCACTCCATATATAAGAGAACTATTTAAAAATGATATAAGAATATAGGGGTATTTCTATGCCCCTATTGAAAGGAGAAAAAATTATGTTAAAAAAATCTATGCAAACAATACAAGATATATTTAAAAAAATAGGGGTAGATAACTTATTCATTCAAGGAGATAATAGTAACTTCTTTCAAGTAGGAGATAATATAAGAGAGAATGCTGTTATCTTTGATGATGAAAATGAAATAATGTGGGCAATAAGATTATCACAAGATGTACCAAATTATCAATATCGAATCTCAGGATTAGATTATGATGAAATACAATATCTATCTTGTGGTGCATCAAGACAACAAATTGAAGCTTTCTTGAAGTTATTCGGGATGGAAGACGAATACAAAAGAAAATTCCCTAAATCAAAACTTGATAAGGGATTATATGAACACGTTAACGTGTTTAACCAAATCAAACCTAAAAAAAATACAGATGAAAATGATGGTAAATAGTAATAATAAAAAATATTATAACTATATATTATAGAAAGGATAGATATATAAATCTATCAAAATATATTACCAAAATACTAGGAGGAATGAATTATGATAAATAACATGAATGGAATGTACCAAAATCAAGCATATTACATGAACCAAGGATATGGTTCACCAGTAAGAATGCCAAAAAGAAAAAATGTTTTAACTGATGCTCAAATAGCATCATTAAACAAATCAGCAAACTTATTAGAGTTTACTGATGAAGAAATATTACAAAATAGCTGTGACCACATAAGTAACCAAACTGGAGGTTTCGCTCTAAATGAATATACACCATTAGGTGCCAATGGAGCTAAATGTGAAAAATGTGGTGAAAAATTTAGACTAGTTGATGATTCAGTTGCAGTAGCTGCTGATAACAATCAATACACAGTAGACCTATTAAACACTATACAAACTTATGGTGTTGAAATAGACGAAGCTTTAAAACTAGAAATAGGTAAAATTAAAGCATTTGTTAAAAAGATTCCAAAAATGTATGAAGCTGTAATGTTAACATGGAATCAAAAATATGCACAATATGTTACAAACAATCAAGCAATGGGAGGAGGAGACAATGTTAAATTCTATGATTATGTAATGTCTGGAGCAATACCAATGTCAAATCCTTCATTGATGAATCAAAATCTACAAAATGCAGGTTTTTATATGAACCAACAACCTATGGGATATCAACAACCACCTATGTATAATGAACCAATGATGGGTGGATATAATCAACAAATGCCACCTATGTATCAAGAACCAATGATGGGTGGATATAATCAACAAATGCCACAAGTTCCATATCCAAGTGCAATGCAACAACAAGCACCTCAAATGAATATGAACTATCCTGCAGGAGGTCAAGTTACAAATAATAACTCATTCTTCAGCAGTAATACAGGGCAACAACAAATGCAACAACCTGCATATAGTCAACCACCAGTTGGTGCAGTTCAACAACAAGCTCAAGCACAACAAGTAGGAGCTCAACAACAAGTGCAACAACAATATACACCACCAACTGTTAAAAAAGATAGTGATGTAGTAGACCCAAAACCAGTTGCTACTAAACCAATGAAAGCTTAGTAGTAACTGTAATAAATTAATGATAAAGGATATAGGATTTTCCTATATCCTTTATTACTTTGATTTGAAACGATAAACTATTTTTTATGAGGTGAGGTAAAATGACGAAAAAATTAAATAAAAAAATGATAGACAATATCAAGAATTATAGCATAACAACATTGTCATCATTTGCAGAAGGTATAAGACAAACAATAGGTATGTATATAGGTCATAGAGGTAATAAAGGTTATCTTAATATGATTAGAGAGCTTATACAGAATGGACTTGATGAAGAACAAAAAGAGGATTCTCCTGGTGATAAAGTTTATGTAAGATATAATGAAACTAATAAAGAAACTATGGTAGCTGATAATGGTAGAGGTATACCATTCGGTGATATAATTAGAGTGTTTACTAGTTCACATACATCTTCAAACTATAATAAGAAAAAAGGAGAATATTCAAGTGGATTAAATGGTGTTGGTGCAAAAGTAACAAATGCATTATCAGCAAGATTTACAGTTGACTCTTATATTTTAGGGGAACATAGAAGAGTTGAATTTGAAAAAGGTATTCCAGTTACAGAAGAATATGATGATATGAAAGATGTACCTAAAGATGCACAAGGTACAACTGTAACATGTATTCCTGATGAAGATGAAAAGATATTAGGTGAAATAACTCTTAAAGCTGAAGAAGTCTTACACTTAATAGAAAAACTTATGCCTATAACTAAAATAGGTAGTGAAGTTATATTTGAAGGTATAAAATGTAATGGTGAAGTTATTAAGAAAATAATCAAAAATGAAGATGGTATGATTACAAACTTAATAGAAAAAACTTCAAAACCATTAATAGCTCCAGTTAGAATATTTAAAGATACTGGAGAAATGAAAGTGGAAGCATACTTTACTTATGATTCCAACTCTCTTGGAGATGAAGATATAGCATCTTTTGCTAATTTCTGTCCTACAGAAAGTGGTACACATTATAAAGGATTTGTAGATGGATTATGTAAATACTTTAGAAATTATATGAATAAAGTATATATGAAACCTATAAACAAGAAAAAGAAAAATAAACTTACAATAGTAAATGCTGACATAATGGATGGATTAAGAGCAATAATTCATGTGTGTCATTTAGCACCACTATTTACAGGGCAAGCAAAAGAAGTATTATCAAATGAAGAAATGGCTCCATTTGTAAGAGATACTGTATATGAACAATTAACTCAATGGTTTAATAGATATCCTAAAGACTTACAAAAGCTATGTAAACTCTTCAAAGAAGTTGCAGAAGTCAGAGTGAAAGCAGAAGAATCAAAGACTAAGTTAAGTAATAACTATAAGTCTGATATTTTTACTGGTCTTCCAACTAAATTCTTACCTCCAAATAGATTGAAAAATACTGAGATATTTATAGTCGAAGGGGATTCAGCTAAGAACTCTGCTTCAAACAGTAGAGATGAAACTTATCAAGGTGTTATGCCAATAAGAGGTAAGACATTAAATATAGTAGGTAAATCTAAGAAAGAAATATATTCAAATGAAGAAATATCTGGTATATTAGCTATATTAGATAAATATAAAGATTGTAAACTTGTTATAACAGCTGACCGTGACCCAGATGGTAGTCATATAGCAACAAACTTATCAACAACTATAGCTATACTTAGACCAGATGTAATTAAAGAAGGTAGATTGTTTAAAGCTTTACCACCATTATATGGAGTAAAGGTTGGAAAACAAATGATTTACTTTGGTACTAGAATTGAATATGTTGAATACTTACAAGATTTATTCTCTAAGAAAAATGAATTATGCATAAATGGAAAAGCTTTAGATAGAAAAGAAATGTCAGCTATGGCGTATAATAATATAGATTATACTTATGAATTAGAATCATTTGCTAGAAAATATGCATTAAATCCAAAATTCTTAGAAAGTATAATCAAATATATGAATTATCCATTTGATAAATTACAATCAATTCTTAAATCTATTTATGGAAAAACTATAGATATATCTAAGAGAGGTAATTATATAGTAATAAATGGATTAGTGGATAATGTAGTACAAACATTATTTGTTAATGATAAATTCTATGAACAAGCTAGATATCTTAAAGATAAATATTTGTGTGACCCTGATGAAACTTATACATTAAATGGTGTAAATTATATATGGTTATATGATATAATGAAAGCATTTGAAAGTACTACAAATGTAAATGTTACAAGATATAAAGGGTTAGGTGAAATGAATCCTGCAGAGTTTGCAAAAACAACTCTTAAACCTGAAAATAGAATATGGGTTCAATATACTTTTGACAATATGAAAGAAGATATAGCTAAATTAAAAGAATACTCAACAACTAAAGGTAAGAAACTTTTAATCAAAGGTGATACAGCAAGAAGAGCAGATTTACTAGGGTAATTAATTACCCTAGTTTAAACATGCAATTGAAGGAGAGTGTTAATATATGGGAGAAATAATTAAAAAGAATATTTGTAAAGCATTTGAAGAAGATGCATCTAGATATGCATTATATGTCAATAGACGTAGAGCGTTACCTGATATTAGGGACGGATTGAAACCATTTCAAAGAAGAGTTATTTATGCAGGACTAAAAGACGTAAAATGTTTTGATTTTAATCACAAAGTAAAATCACAAGAATTAGTAGGAGCAGTAATAGGTAAATATCATCCTCATGGTGATGCTGCTGTATATGATGGTATGTCAGGTATGGTAAACTGGTTTAAAATAAATGTACCTTTACTTATAGGTGAAGGTGGATGGGGCGACTTCCAAGGTAATAAAGCATCTGCATCTAGATATACAGAAACATTCTTATCACCATTTACATTAAAATATGTAATAGGAGATTTAATAGAAGAAAAAGATATCGTTGATTATCTTCCAACTTATAATGATGTAAGAATGGAACCAGAATATTTTCCAGTTAAAGTACCACTATTATTATTAAATGGTAATTTTGGTATAGGATATGGAATGGCTATGAATATACCAACTCATAATGTAAATGAAGTAATAGATGCTACAATCAATTTAATACACAATCCACAAGATGATGTAGTATTAGTTCCAGATAGTTGTATGGAATGTGAGATAGTGAATACAGATTGGAAATCTATATGTAATTTAGGTAAAGGTAGTTATATATCAAGAGGTATAATAGATACAGTAATAGAAAAGAATAAGATAACTTTGGTTATTAAATCTATACCAGATTTAACTTACTTAGATAATATAACTGATAGTATAAAGAAATTTATAGAAAAGAAAATGTTGCCTCAAATAAGTGATATGAAAGATAGATCTTATATAGACCCTAAAACAGAAAAAGAGGTAATGAAATATGTAATTGAGCTTAAGAATGGTTCTGACCCTGAATATGTAAAATCATTTATATATAAGAATACACAATTACAAAAGACTAATACTATATCTATGGAAATCATAAAAGACTTCAACCCAAAAAGAATATCTTATAAAGAGTATTTGATAAGATTTCTAGATATAAGAATGACAACTAAATTATCATATTATTACAATAAACTTTCAAAGGTAAATACAAAATATCATGAAATGGATGCTTTCGTTAAACTTCTTGAAAGTGGACAAATAAATGAAATAATAGAAATGATACAAAGTAATAATAAAGCAGATGATGAATTAGTTAAGTATCTTTCTGATTTATTAGATATCACAGATTTTCAAGCTACTTATATTATAAATCAAAATATAAGAAAATTATCTTTATATCATCTAGACAATTATAGAGCTAAAAGAGAAGAATATGAATCTTTAAGAAAAAAATATATTCATATGATAGAAGATGAAGATGCTCTTTTACAAGAAATAGAAGATGAACTTATTGAGTTTAAACTTAAATATGGTAAACAAAGAAAAAGTAAAATTATATCTAAAGCAGAAATGATTAATGTACCTAAAGGAAGATTTAAACTTATAATAACTGAAAAGAATTGTATAAAGAAAGTTCCAGATACAGCATCTATAGGTAGCTTTAGAGATGATAAACCTAGATTAATTCTTGAAGGAGATAATGAACAAAATATATTAATATTCTGTATGGAAGGTAAAGTATATAAATTACCTATACATAAGATACCATTATGTCAAGGTAATTCAAATGGTACTCCATTGAATATGATATCAAATAAACTAATAGGCTCAATAGTTACAGTTATGTATGAGCCTGCATTGGAAAGTTTAACTAAACTTAATAGACCTTATTTTATAAGTGTAGCAACTAAATATGGATATATTAAGAAAATGGATATAGATGACTTTCTTGCAGTTCCACCAAGTGGAATTATATACTCTAAATTGAATGAAGGAGATTATATAAGTAATATAAGTATTATAGGAGCTGGTGCAGATATTATATTAACAAATAATACAGATAAAGTATTGAGATTAAATAGTAATGATATTCCTCATTTAAAGAGAAGTACAAAAGGAAATATCACATTCTCTAATACAGTAGAAAATCAAGCTAACGAAGTTAATAAAATGTCTATAATTAAACCAGACGACACAGATGTAGTTGTTATAACAGATAGTGGTAAAGTTAATAGATTAAGTATAGCTGCATTACCATGTGGTAAAAGAAATACTACAGGTAATAAAGTTATTAAGTTATCTAAAGGCGACCATATCAATTGTGTAATAACAACTAGACAAGATAAGACTTTATTATTGGAAACTCAAAATGGTAATATAGAATTAAAAGTTTCTGATTTACCATTAGGTAGTAGTATGAGTGCAGGTAATAAAGTTATTAACAAGAATGATATAATACTTAGCTGTAACATAATATAAGTATATAACATAATATTAGATAGATTTTTGGTTATTTTATTCTTAAAAGATCCTTATGAGAGTTGAGAGATGGGTGGTTCCATCTCTCTTTATTTTTTAAAAATAATAATAATCATATATTATAATGATGAGGAATAAAAAATTATAAACTTGGGAGGAATATAAAAATGAAATGTAAAAAAACAATAATTAGTGTAATAGTATTATCATCTTTAGGATTAAATTCTTCAATTGATAATGCTATTACAATCAAAGAAGTAAAACCAGTAGTTGAATCAGCAAAAACAATAAAGAAAAAGAAAGTAGTAAAATCAGAACCAATAACTTCAGATGCAATTCTTTATAAAGAAGAAATAAAGGATATGAAAAAGAAGTTATTAAAACAAGCAAAGAAAAGTAATAAGAATGCTAATATGGAAATGATAGATTATGCATTCGAATCAGCAGATAATAGAAAGAGCATGGAAAAAGATATGAATGATTATCTTAAACTTGTAGCCATGCATTTATCAATTATGGAAATTGAAAGTAATTTCAATAATTCTGTAATATGTAAAAATCCAACCACATTAGATATTGGACTAATGCAAGTTAATACTTCTGTAGTGGGATATATAAGAAAAGGATTAAAAGACCAATCTCTTAATCCTTATAATTTAAAAGATAATGTTGAGATGGGTAGCTATGAGCTTTATACTTGTTATAAGAAAGCTAAGAAAAAACATCCATCTAATATATTATGGTATACATATGCATACTATAATAGAGGATTATACTTTGAAAAGTATAGTTGGGATTATGATCAAACAAATAAAAGAAGTATGAAATTTATAAAAGCTTTTAATAAATACTATAAACGTATGTTTAAAGGAGGAGTAATATAATGATGGATATAAGATTTATGATAGAATATATTAATAGAATACATAAAGCAATTGGAAAAGAAATATTTACATATGTGGACAGAAGTGATTTCTATTTTATAAAGAAAGGTGAAGAAAAGATAGCAGTAGTTGATTTTATCATATATCATGATAGAATCAAAAAATTACTTGGTTAATGAATTCTATAGTAATATAGTATAGAATTGTAATAAAAATAATAAATTGAAGGTATGTATTATATAAAATTTAATCAAGACAGTAACAAATTAATATAAATAAATTTTTAGGAGGTATACTTATATGAAAAAAGTATTAGTAATTTTAAATGAACAACACAAATTAATGGAATCACAAGAAGCATTATTAAATGACAGATTTAAAGACAACTGGAGAATATTACCAATACCACAAAATGGAATGACAAAACAACAACAAGATGAAGCTTTAAGAGACATCAAAGGACATGTTGTAGTATTTGCATCACCTATTCCATATTTACTTGGTAAAGCTGTAGCTCAAGGTGAAACAACTTTAGTATTACATAATGACCTTAGAGATAAAAAAGAATTGCCAAATGGTAAAATCATCTCAGTAGTTGCAAAAGAAGGATGGGAACTTTTAGAAATATAGAAAGGAGATAACTTAGCTAATCTTTAAAGGTAGTGGAGAAATCCCTACCTTTATTTTTTTTTCTATGTTACTGTGTAAAACTCACTTATTTTGATTATATATTATATAAGTGTCATAATATAATATATATAAATTTAAGGAGGTAAAATATTATGAAAAAATTAGAAATAGTAAAATTAATGTTAAAGAATAATTATAAATTTGCTGGAGAAGTATCTGGAGATACAGTAAATGAAAATGCAAAGTATGCGGATTGTGCATACTACGATAAATATCTTACTTTTAAGAAAGATGGAGAAACATTATTTATAAATTCTTATAAAGGAGCATTAGGAAGAAGAATAATTAGAATATTTGAAAACGGTAGCTATAGAACATACGCTACTGATTTACTATAATAAATAGGGTCGAAAGACCCTATTTATTTTTTGCTTATTTCTGTTTATAATAACATACTATTAATTCAAGAAAGGAGGTAACTTATATGACTGCTAAAAAAGGTGATGTCATACTTAAACAGATATACCCTAAAGTAAGTAATAAGATTAAGAATAATCAAAGTAAATATAAACAATGTCTTGCTAGATTTGTAGATAAACGTTCTACAGAATTATATGATATTGCTCCATGTGATAGAATATATTTTGGTATAGAAGACTTGGAAGATTATTATAAATCTACTGGAATAAATGAAAAAGAAGTTGAATCAGCTTTATCAAATACTTACTATGCTGATATAGGAAACTTTAATCCAAGAGCTGCTAAAGACCCTTTTACTATAGCACAATTATGTGTCGTACGTTATTATTTTTTGCAAAAGAAACAAAAAGAATTAGAAGTATCTTGTATATATTTAGCATTTTCTGGAAAGTTTTATCCATCAATACATCATGGGTCTTTCCCAAAAGTTCAGCCATCTGAATATAGACACGTGATGGAATATGTAATAAACAATGAGCTATCTAATAAGTATGATATAAAATCACAAGGAAGTGTATTTAAAGCTGTACTTAGTATTTGTAATACTTGGATAAAAACATATGATGATAGATTTAAATCTTTTGAAGATGAAGATTGTGTTTATCTTATACAACAACTTCATGATAGAATTAAATCATTTATGAAGAATATAGCTGAAATATATTATAGAGTATATGCTGATAAAGACAAATATTTAGCTTATAGTAGTGATAATCTAAGTGATGATAATTATAGAATAGCTGATAATGATTCTTTAAGAATTGAAAGATGTGTTGAAAATACAATGAGCTATATAAATAATACATCAGTAGATTATAAGTTATGTAAAATGACTTCAGACAGTAACGTAAAAACAGATGAAGTCAAAAGTATAATAGAAAGTATATTAAACAATAATGATAATGTACCAGAAATAAAAGAGCTGGTAAGAATTATAATAGCTGAGTATTTTGTAAATTCAAAAACTAAAGATGTAAGGGATATAGATTTCATTACGAAATCTATTACACCAAAACCTAATACAAAAAATACAAATATACTTAGGGAAAAACAAATAATTGAAGGATGGTTATGCGAAAATAGTAGTGCTTATATGAGAAGACGTAGCAGAGAAGCTACAAAAAACAGTTACTTTAAATCAGTACTTACATATTTCGTATTACTAATTCATAATTCTAATAAATAATGGAGGGATATATTATGGAAGAAAGATTAAAAAACAACTTATTCAAATTCGATTCTATGGGAAAAATAGAATGCAACAAACTTGTTAATGTAGAATGTAGTAATGATAAGGTAATCATTACTAATAACAATAACCTTACTAAAGGTTTAAGATTTTATGAAACAGTAAATGACGTTGCTGTGTGTGAAATTATAGATAAACTTGTAGTTGAACCAAACTTAATATCTATCTATAAAGATGGTGAGCTTTCTAGAAGTTTAGATTTAAATAACATGGAAACTCTAGAATTGGATGCTATAGAAAATACAGATGATAATAGCACAGAAATAACTTGCTCTTATACTTTAACTAAAGAAGCTATAGAAAGAACTGAACAAGAAAGAGAAACTGAACCAGAAAGTGAAGAAATTGAAGTTCATATAAATCAAATACTACCTAATTATATGGAACATTTAAACACTTTCTTAAACTTACAAATAATAGAATATAATAAATTATTACTATCTCTTCTTAATCCTAATTTAAAAGTAGAAGGATTACTTGATAGTATAACTATATTACCACAAGATGTTACTATAGAAGATTTAAATAAAGAAGAAAAATAATTTCATTAAGGAGGATTTATATTATGATAAACAATTCATTATTTACAAGTAAAGACCAAACATGGGAAACACCACAAGATTTATTTGACACTTTAAATAACGTATTCAATTTTGAAGTAGACGTATGTGCAGTTCCTGAAACTGCTAAGTGTAGTTATTTTTATACACCTGAAATAGATGGTTTATCTCAAACTTGGGATAATACATGTTGGATGAATCCTCCTTATGGAAGAGAACAAGTTAAATGGATAGAAAAAGCATACAGAGAAAGTTTAAAAACTGGCACTACTGTTGTATGTTTAATACCTGCTAGACCTGATACAAAGGTCTGGCAGAATATTATATTTCCAAATGCATCAAACATATGTTTCTTAAAAGGAAGACTTAAGTTTGGAAACTCAAAGGACTCAGCTCCTTTTCCATCAGCATTAATAGTATTTGGAGATGTTAATCAACAACAATTAGAAGTATTAAACCAATTAGGATATTCAGTTAATGTACTACCTACAGATAGAGTTGTGATACATTATCACTATGAACATCCAGGTGGAATAAGATTTTTTTAGGAGGAAAATAATATGCATGAAATTATATTGATATTAAATTATGATAAAGACGTTAATAAAGAAAAATTAGATCAAGTTATAAGAGAGCAAGTTTATAGTAATTATAATAAACTGTATACGAATACTGGTAAAAATAATTTACATGACTTTATTAAGCAAATAATGATAAATGTAGTTGGAGATACATTAGTATTTCCAGATTTTATATTAACACAAGAAGATTTACAAGCATTTTATACTGTAATGAGTGGTGAGTATACTGTAAATATTATTCAATTTATAAATAATTGGAATAAAGATAAATTAACTGCAAAAGAATATAATGATAGTGTATTCTATGCTGCTCAATATTGTGATTCAATATATCTAGTAAATGAAGCTACAGGATTCTATAAAAATTATAGTGACCATCTTTTAGAAGCTAGATACTTATTAGATATATTATCAAATAATTTAAAACACAATTCTAGAGTTCATGATTCAGATAAAGTATTCGATAAAGATATTAATGAATGCTATGAAAAATATTACCCTGAACTTAAGAAAATACCTTATTATGATAAAGATGGTAATAGAAATAAAGAATATTTAGATTATGAAGATAAGTATATGAGAGAAGCTATGAGTAAACATGTTATAATTAACTCTCATCATTACTATGATTGGAAAAATAGTAGCTCAGCAACATTACTAGATTTACTTGAAGCTGTAATTGATGTATATTCTTCTATAATTATAAATACTGAAGAACCTTTAGAATTAGAAAGATTTATTGACATAGTTAAGAAAAAAGGTATGCTAATAGATATAGAAGATATGATAGCTAATACTATAAGAGAATTAGGATATAAAACTAATGAATCTTACTTTATTAGATATAATAGATCTAAACATATAGAAAAAAGAGTGATAGATAATGATGATTATAAACATCTTAGAGGTAAAGAAGCTCTTGATTGGATAAAAGCAAAGAATGATTATTATTATGAAAACTTTGTTAAATGCTTTATATCTAATATACAATTAATTACATTTACATTTTTTGATGAAAAAACTGGAATGTTTGTTAATGAAGACCTTAAGAGTATGAATTTTTATTTCGACTTATATTATAATGAAGATGAAAATGATATTAAACTTTTTGCTACTCCGATAGATGATAGTTTGGATAGAATATTAATATAGGGGGAATAGATAAATGAAAACAAGATTTATTTTTGATAAAAGTAAAAATGTTTGTCCTAAAGAAGTAGAAATAGATTTAGATGAGGAAAATATAATACAAAATGTAGAATTTACAGGAGGTTGCTCTGGAAATCTAAAAATGATTTGTAAAATGATACAGGGTAAATCCAGTAAAGAGGTAATTGAATTATTTAAAGGAAATACTTGTGGAAATAAAGATACATCTTGTTGCAATGAATTAGCAGAAATACTAAAGTTAATAACTGAGGAAGGTGAATAAAGATGGCTAAAGATATGAATAATAAATTAAGAGCTGAATGTGAGCAATTAATTTATAAAGTATTCGATGCCTTAGATCCTAGCAAAACTAATTCAGATTTCTATAAAGAGAAATTTTCTAAAATGAGTAATGACCAATTTAAGAAATTTATCTCTTTAAGATTTCCATATAGATTATATTTAACTCCTTTTAAAATAGAACCAGGAATACCAGAAGCAGAAAAAGCATTGAAAATTCTTGGTGTACCTATGTTAGAAAAGGTTGCATTACCTTACTTATATCAAGATAAAGATGGTAATCCAGTTACAAGTAAAGAATGTATGGTTGGGTATATGCATATAAAAAAGGTTCAACAATTCGTTACTAAAAAGAATGCAATGTCTGTAGATATATCTCAAAGAGATATGAAATCTGGTCTTTTACTTAGTCATGATAAAAATGGTAAAGAATCAGATAGAGAATTTGAATCTTTAACAATATATGGATTAAACAATACAATGAAAGAGTTTGGTACTGTACGTGCCGATGCTATGGATGCTAAGAACTTAGCATATAATAATATAAATACAGTTGGTAGTTTATCTTTAAAAGAATTAGACATAGATGATAAAGATTTATTATCTAAAAATATGATGAATGTATATCTTCTTGGTGCATTAATATATTCTGATGTAATAAATGAAGATTACTATTTACCATATACATTAGATAATAAGAAGAAAGAATTAGAAAGAAAATAGGAGGTGTTTCTAATGACTGAACAATATGGAGTTATAAATGAAGTTGGTGATTTAGGTTTAGGTTTTACTCCTCTAAGTGAATCTGAACAAAAACAACTTAAAGAAGAAGACAAAAAGAAAAAAGATAAGAAAGATAAAGAAGAAGAATAATATATAAAATCCTCAGTAGAAATACTGAGGGTTTTTATTTTTTAGGAGGATGAGTAATATGCAATGGAATTATAGAGTTAAAAGATTACTAAAAGCTGGTGAATATAATAGAAATGGATATATAGTAGATAAAGAAAGTCTAAATAAACATTTAGATACATTAATAAAATATGGCGTTTTACATGTATTAGAACCATTTGAAAATGATGAAGAAAAGATATTTAAAAATTTAGTTACAGTACCTTTAGAAAAAATAATAGGTAGTGTTTGTGGTTATGATGATGATTATTTTTATTTAAATGATATAATCAATCCAAAATATGAAGATTGTTTAGATGAATTTTCATGTGAAATGGCTTTACTTATAGATCCAAAGAATGATTATACAAATGAAGATGGGATATTAGTACGTAAAGTACATAGAGTATTACAATTAAGATTAATTAAAAATATAGGAGGAAAATAAAATGAGTGAATTTAAAATCAAAAGATTTTGTGAAGCAGGAAAGAAAAATGCTAATGGCTATATATTTGAAGTAGAAAGTACTAATAAATGTATAGCTGACTTCTTAGGGGAAGACTTAGTATATGTAGAAAATAAATATGATTCAGATGGTTTTGCTTTATCAAAACCAATAGAAAAAATAGGAAAATTATCAGGCTTCGACAATGAATATATTTACTGTGATAATTTAAAAGAAGAATATAGAGATAGAATTGATGATTTAGTAGCAGGATTAATAATTAATGTAGAAGCAGATGAAAACTTCAAAATCTGTGAAGGTGTAGATGCAATAGTAGTTATACCTAATAAACTTATAGGTATAAGAGTATGGGACAAAAATAAAAAAGATGTAACAATAAATTAAATCATTTAAAAACTAGGAGGTAGATATTTATGATATCAATTAAAGTATTAGGAATAGGAGCAGCAGGAAATAAAGCAGCTGCACAATTAATTAAAAGTGGAGTATTAGAAGAATCTTCAGTAAGATTAATAAATAGTACTCTAGGAGATGTACCAGACGAATTTCAACAAATAGCAATAGCATTAAGTTCTGTTGATGCTGGTTGTGGTAAAGAAAGATCAATGGCTAAAAACTTAGCTATACAAGCACTTAAAACTAACTTAGGAAGAGAGTTAGCTGAATTAATAACAGATGAAGATAGATTAGTTGTTATAACTACTTCAACTGGTGGTGGAACAGGTGCAGGTTCTTCATTAATTATAGGACAATATATACAAGAAGTATTAGGTAAAAAAGTAATGATTTATGCATTTACAGGATTTGAAGAAGATGCTAGGGAACTTAAAAATACTGTAGAATTCTTCAAAGAAATAAATCCAAGCTTTATAGTTCAAGCTACATCAAATAAGAAATTCTTAGATGAAGCACCTAATAAATTAAAAGCAGAAGAATTAGCTAATAATGAATTCTGTAATAGAATGAATATAATTACAGGACAAGGAATAGTTAACTCTACTCAAAATATAGACGAAACTGACTTATTCAAAATAATAACAACTCCAGGTTATATGGATGCAGGATTTATATCAATGTCTAAACTAAAAAATACTGAACAATTTAATTCAAATATAGTTAATTTCTTAGATGAAAGACATTCATTAGAAACTTCTAAATCTGCTAAAAGATTAGCTGTAGTTGTTAACTTACAAGATAAATATCAAGATTTTGTAGATTATAAATTTACTCCATTAAAAGATAGATATGGTGTTCCATTTGAAGTATTCAATCATGTACAAGATGTTCAAGAAAACTTAAGTGATTGTATATGGTTTATATCTTCAGGAATGGCTATGCCTTTAGATGAAGTACAAGAAATATATGATAAATATATAGAAGAAACAAATAAGATAAATAAAGCTCAAGATAATTTTTTTGATGTAGCTAATCAAATGGTATCTGAAGATATAGATGATATGTTTGATATAAATACTACTGCAAATAAAGCATCAACTACAAAGACAGCTGAATCATTCTTTGAAAACTTATAAAAATAAAATACAATTATATATTATAAACGTGTAATAAAATAATAATATATAAAGGAGATGTTATTTATGTTTGAAAGAATGATAAACAACGATTTTTTAAAAGAGGGTATGCCATTGCCAGACCCTAAACCATTACACAAAATTACATTTTTGGATAATCCTAAACTTTATCCAGATATGTATAAAGAAAAATTTCAAAATTTAGATGCATTAGAAGTAAATGAAATATACAATATATTGGAAGGCAGTATAAGTGTAATATTAGAAAGAGCTGCAGATAATGAAGAATTTGAAAAAGACTTATTGAAGAATGATAAAATCTTAAATATATTATTGCGTTTATTTGTTGACAATTCTTCAAAAGGTTCTTATTTAGATTATATTTCTTTGTATAGATTCAATTCAATAGCTGTATATTGTTTTGAAAATGTACCTAATTTAGCTAATATGTATATCCAATTAGGATACTATGCTAATAAATATATGATAGACAAAATAACTCCAATAGGAGAAGTTAGTCAAGAAGATGTAACTAAAATGATGTTATATTTTCTTAGAGGTGGTGACCCATTAAGTAATATAGTAAGATTGAATAATTATGTTATAAAACTACCTAACAAGATTATCACAGATTATTATATGCTTAGATTGTATGAAACATTATGTTCCGATTTAGGTTTAGTAGGTTTATCTGCTATAGCTAAATCAGTATTGTTTGATTTTAATATTATAACAAATGATAATGAAAATAAAAATATGAGTGCTATGATTAATGCAGTATTATCATTGATAGACCAAAATCCATCAATAACTAGAACTGTATTACTTGATATATATAATTATGCATCAACACCATTAAATGGAAAATACAGAGGTATGAGAATTAGTTTATCTAAAGGATTATCTCCAAGTGAATTTCCAATGTTATGTCAAACAATAAATTTATTGATGATGCAAGAACAAATATACTTACCATAAAAAATAATATGAATGTAACATATAAGTATATAGAAATACTTATGTTTACTTTCTCTTTATAAATAAATGGTTGATATAGAGCTGTTAATTCAGCTCTATATTTTTTTTTCAGGAGGTGTAATATTATGAAATTAAAGAAATTATTAGTTCCAGTTATATTAGCAGGTTGTTTACTTACAGGCTGTCAAAAACCTGTATATGATAAACGATTTGCAGATGAAGTAAAAATAACTTATATGGAGTATAAACCATCAGAATATAAAATGCGATATAACCCAGCTACAAAATCTTGGGTTCCTTATCATACTGATGAAGAATATCTTGTAGAAGTAAAATATGATAAAGATGGACACAGAACATATTTTTATGATAAATATAGCTATGAAGCTGTTAAAGATAAAAAAATAGGTGATAATGTAAAAGCTTTAGTTCATGTATATGTTTATGAAGATAGTACAGCTTCATATACAATAGAAAGTTTAAAAAAATAGGAGGATGATATTATGTCATTATTAGTACAATCATTTAGAGAAAAAGTTAGTAAAGAAAAAGATATTAGAAAGAAAGATGAATCAAAACCTATGACTTGTTATAGTACAGGATTCTTAGGATTTGATATGAGAAATGGTTCAATTCAATATGGTAAAAGAGATGGTAAAGAGTATAAGTATATATCTGCAGGAATAGTAGATGGTACTTATAATATGATTATAGGAGGTACTGGTACAGGTAAAACAACATTTGTTTTACAAGCATCAGGAAATATAGTCAGACCATTTGAAAACTCTGCTATATTCTTAGATGATGCTGAAGCCGCATCATCTGCAGTAGTTAGTAGAAACCAACAATTATTAGGAATATATGACCCAGAAGAATATAAAAGAAAAGTAATAGCTAGAAATACTGGTATAACAGCTGAAAATCTATATGAAAGAATAGTAATGATACATGATATGAAATTAGCTGAACCAGATAAATATATGTATGATACTGGTCAATATGATATGTTTGGAGAAAAGATATATAAACTTCAACCAACAGTATATATACTAGATTCATTAATGCAATTAATGCCTGATGCAGTTACAGAAGAAGAGTCTTTATCAGGACAAATGAGTGTAACTTCAACAGCTAAAACAAATGCAGCTATATTTAGAAGAATAATACCTAAATTAAAAGCAGCTAATATAATCTTATTTGTAATAAATCATATATTAGAAGACGTTAATATATCTATCTTTAAGAAAAAACCAGATGTTCCATATCTTAAACAAGGTGAACGTCTTCCAGGTGGTAAAACAATACCATACTTAGCAAATAATTTAATAAGATTTGATTTATCTAGTAAGTTGAAATCTGATGAAGGATTCTATATAGATGGTCATATAGTATCTATATCATTCAATAAATCTAGATCTAATAAAGCAGGTAAATCTGTAAATATGGTATTTGACCAAGAAAGAGGATATGACTATGATTTATCATTATATCTTTTACTTAAAGAAAATAAACGTATTAAAGGAGCAGGAGCTTATCTATATCTAGAAAGCTGTCCAACTATAAAATTTGCTCAAAAACAATTTAAAGAAAAACTTATGCAGCATCCTGAACTTCAAGATGCTTTTAATAAAGAAGTAGCACCTTTACTAATGGAAATGGTATCTGAAGTTACAGAAGAAGAATCAGAGAGAAGTGTTGTTAGTAAAAACTTATTCAGCATGATGAATGATGAATTAACAGCATAATCATATATTATATGAGTGATAGAGAAATCTATCACTCATCTTTAAGGTAGGAGGATAGTAATATGAAAATTGATGTTATCGACAAAGTAAAGGAAATGGAGGATCAATTTCCTTCAATGGAGTATTTATTATGTAAAGGATTGATGATGCCATTCAATCCTTCAAATTCAGGTAGTAGAAAACAAATGATGGCAGCTCAACTTGAGCAAGGATTAGAGTTATATCATTCTGAATTACCAAGAGTACAAACTGGATATGAAAATAGATTTGGTGACAGATCTTCTTCATTAATAATTGCAGATAAAGAGTATGTGGTAGTTCACAAAATAAGTAAATTTAGTTTTGATCCAGATAGATTCTATTATCTAATTATCTATGATACTAAGGGTAATTCATTTGATATGATTACTAAACAAGAGTATCAATATATAACAGAATCTTATGGAATCTTATACAATACAAAATATATGGATAAACTTAGACCAGGTGTTAAGATTAATAAAGGTGATACAATAAGAAAATCTTTAGCTTATGATGAATTTAATAATAGATGTGATGGTGTAAATCTTATGTCTACTTATTTATCATCAGAAGAAACAAAAGAAGATGGTATTTGGATTTCTGAAACAGCTTCTAAGCTATTGGCGTGTCCATTAGTAAAGAAAGTACAAATTCAAATAAATGATAATGATATACCATTAAATCTGTACTATGATGATGTAGAAAGAGATTATAAATCATTTCCAGATGTAGGTGAAAATACAGATAGAACTAATGGTGTATTAATGGGTATAAGACGTATGAAGAAAGAAGAAATACTATTCACTCAAAACAAAAATAATTTATCAAAAATAATGCTTAGTGATGATGTATTTACAGCTTCAGGAACTGTAGTAGATGTTGATATATATTGTAATAATCCAGAAACATTATCAAAATATGTTCATTTTGGACAATTACAATTTTATCATCAAGAACAAATGGCTTTCATGAATGATTTTATATCTAAAGTTGGTCCATTGATAGAGTCTGGATATAATTGCTCTTATGAGATGAAAAAATTATATCATAGATTCAAAAAGATATATTATGGTGGGCAATATCTTAAAGATAATGTCTTCTCAAATACAATATTAGAATTGACATTAGTTGAATATAATCCAGTTGAAGTTGGTGATAAGATAGCTAACAGATATGGAGGTAAAGGTGTTGTATCAAAAATAAGTCCAGATAATATGATGCCTTTATTAGATAATGGTAGAAGGGTAGATTTAATCTATAATGGTTCTACTTGTATAAATAGAGAGAATAATGGACAATTAAATGAAATGTTTCTTAATTATGCAAGTAATAGAATTGTGGATCATGTAAGAAGTTTAGATGGTTCATTTGACTTAAATTATACTATAAATCTATATATAGATTATCTTAATATTCTTAATCCTAATTTAGCTGAAAGAATGGAGCAATATATACTTTCAGCAGAATTGGATGACCAAGTTGCATTTATGCAATATATATTTGATGAAGGATTTATACTTTCATTAGACCCTATGTGTGATATCAATATAGATACATTATATAAGATTTGGAAGAAATTCGGATTCATAAAACAATACAATGTTGTTGTACCTCAAATAGGTTCAGATGGTAATTATAGATATGTAAAAACTAGAAGAACTCTTGAATGTGGTGAACAATATATTTGGCGTTTAAAACAATATGCTGAAGAAAAGTTTTCTACAGTTTCATTATCAGCAACAAACTTAAAAAATGAAAATACTAGAAACAGCAGTAAGAAATCATATAAATCTCCACATGCAAAAACTTGTGTAAGATTTGGTGATATGGAAACTGGTAATATGCTTCATTTAGGTATAGAACCATTGATTACAAATCTAATGATGCTATCTTTAGCACCTAAAGCTAGAAGAAGATTAGGAACTGAATTAACTGAAGGTCCTTTATTTGATTTAGATGTTAAACTTCATCCTGAAGATAGTAACAGAAGTGTAGAAATATTGAATGCTTATCTTATAACTATAGGATTGAAACTTACTTTTACTAAAGTGCCTAAAAAGTTTATATATCCTATAAAATATAATATAAATGGTGTTCCAGTTTTAAATAAAGATGATACTACTTATCATCCTGCAATAACTTATATTGATAAGAAAGGAAATCAATTTATAGGAGATTATGAACCTGTAAATCCTATAGATAATTTAAAAGAAGTTATTCATTGGAACAGAAAGGAAAAATAAATATGTATGAATATTTAAAACAAATGTTAGAGTATATAAAGACATATAATGAATTGCCAAAAGATTCAATTCAATTTAATGATATATGTTTAGAGTTGTATAATAACAGTAATAACTTAAATGATTACCAAGTCCAGTCTTTGGACTTGGTTTTAAAAATATGTAATACAGTTTATGAGAATTCATCTACTGTATTAATAGATGATGATTTTTATGATCATCTAGTTGAAATATATAGAAAGTATAATGGAGATTTCAGAATTGGTGCAGAAACCATAGACATAAATGAAATGAGAAATGTAATTACTTTTATAAAGAAACCTGAAGAAAGAGATGTTATAAGTTATAATAAGTATAATGAAGATAATATGATGTTTTATAAAGATTTATCGTATAATAGTCCTTTGGATAAATATGATTTGAAGAAACAAAATTATACTTATAATGGAGATATATCTAAAAGAAAAGTTTTAGATAGTCAATTATATCCAAGTCTTGTAGGTACATTGGACAAATGTAAATTTGTTTTAGATAGTCAAGCAAAAGAAAAAGGAGTTTATAATGAACCAAATGTTAAAATATTTGAAAGAGATTTTCTAATCAAACATATGAAAATGGGAATTATAAATCCACATGACAAATACACATTAATAGCAGAATTGAAATATGATGGTATTTCAATATGTGCTGAAGTACAAAATGGTGTTATAATATCAGCAAATACAAGAGGAGATGTTAAAGATGATTTATCAGCTGATTTAACTCCTATATTTGCAGGATATAAATTTTATAGAGTTAATGAAGATATATCTAATGGTGAAAAATATGGTGTTAAATTTGAAGCCGTAATGACAAAATATAATCTTATGATGTATAATCAAATGAAAGGAAGAAGTTATGCTAATGGTAGAACAGCCATAATAGGATTACTATCTTCTTCAGATGCCTATAAATATAGAGATTTGATAACATTGGTTCCATTGGATTGGTCTTATAGTGATCAAATGACTGAGTTAGGTGATAATTATGAATTAGCATATATATTAGGAACTAGAAAGATGCAAATTCAATTACTTAACGATAGATTTAGAAATGGTCAAATTAATAGATTTACTATAATGGAAGGAGATTATAAGAGTCTATTATTCCAAGTAAAAAGATTTGTTGAAGAAGCAGAAATGATGAGAGATTTTATTCCATATATGTATGATGGAGTAGTAATATCTTATGATGATCCTTCAATAAGAAAACAACTAGGTAGAGAGCATAGTGTAAATAAATATAGTATAGCTATAAAATTTAGTGCTTTAAAGAAAAGTACTATATTTACTGGTTATACTTATACAGTAGGTCAAGATGGTAGTATAACTCCAATGATACATTATAATCCTGTAATGTTCTTTGGAACTATACATGACAAAGCAAGTGCTCATTCATATGATAGATTTATGAAACTTGGTTTAAGAAAAGGAGATGTAGTTGATGTTGAGTATACTAATGACGTAATGGCTTATGTTACTAAACCAGATAATAGTCATAATGCTAGTAATAATAATCCATTAGAAGTATTTCCAACTCATTGTCCTTCATGTGGTAGTAAACTTGTTATAAGTAAATCTGGTAAACAAGTTATGTGTGAAAATAAAGATTGTCCAGAAAGAAATATTAGAAGAATTGATAATATGTTTAAGAAGTTAAATATAAAAGATTTTTCTGAAGCTTATCTTACAAGAATAGGAAGATATCATTTAAAAGATTTAATGAGTTTAACTAAAGATGATGTATCTTTCTTAGGAGAAGTTAATTCTCAAAAATTTGTAGATAGTATGAGATATTTACAAACTAATCCAATATATGATTATAAAATCATAGGTTCATTAGGATTCAATAATGTAGGTAGTGAGAAATGGAAAATCATATTTACAAAATATGACTTACATGAATTTGTTAACTTAATGAATAATAACTGTCTTCCTATGGAAAGTTTAACTAATCTTAAAGGATTGGGTCCTGAGACAGTTAATACAATCTTTAATGAATATGAATTCTTTAAAGAAGATATTATGTTTATAGAAACTTTTAAAAATGTAAAATCTATTAAACATGATATTGAGAATATAAATATAAAGAAGATAAGATTCACAGGTGTTAGAGATAGTGAACTTATTAACTTTGTATCAAACATGGGACATGATATTAATGGAACTGGAAGTGTTACAAAAGATACAGATATATTAATAGTCCCATATGAAAATTATTCAAGTTCAAAAGTTTCAAAGGCGATATCAAATGGAAACACTTTAATAGTCCCAATTGATACGTTTAAGGAAAACTTAAATGAGTATCTAAAGTAATAAATTATAACCAAGGAAACATAATTATAATTATATATTATAAGTATGATAAACAATAATAATTGTTTATAAATATTATTTAAATTATTAGGAGGATTGTAATATGAAAGTAAACTTAAAAGAAAGCCAATTATTAGTTCAATTAGTAGAAAACGTGAGTAGAGTTCAAGGTCTAAGAATATCTGATGTTAACTGGGAAATGATGATAGAAGATCTTAGTACAGCTATTTACAAATTCTTAGCTATAGCTAAGGATAAAGACAAAAAAGTAGCATTAGTATTTACTGATGCATCAGAAGCTCATAACTTCTTAATAGCAGCTATCATTGAATATCATAAAAATGATGATTCAGATGAAGTTGGAGGAAACTGGAGCTTCGTTTATACATTCAACAAAGAAGATGTAACTGACTGTGAAATCATTCATGCGAATGACCCTAAATTCATACAAGCTTTTAATGATGTAACTAGTGAATCATTAAAAGATAAACATGGTGATATGACAGGTTATACAGTAGACGGAATGATAGTAACTAAAATATTTGAAGCTATATTTAAATATCTAAAAATATGGCTAGACACTAACGCTAGAACAGATGAGGTTGTAGACTTAGTTTTAGAAGACCACTTTGAAGCATCTGTAGCAGTAGAAGATGGAATCAAAGTAATGTCTATGGTCCCACATGGTAGAGCTAAGTCTCAAATAAAAGATGACGATGCTGTATCACAAGATGTAAGCTTAGATAAATAATTTATAAAGTAGTATAAAAATATAATAAACCATGTGTTAACTCACATGGTTTATTTTTAATTTCGAAAGAGAGGTAAAAACATGAGTATGAAAAAAGCTATTCTGAATGATAAAATGTACAATCTAATATCTAAAGAAGAATTCTTTTCTAAGAAAGATTATTATAATTCTATTAGTTCAGTAGCTATAGAAGAAGAAATGATAGTTGATGGAGAAAGAGTAACTGTAGGATTACCAATAACACAATCAAAAAATGTTACAGGAGCTTATTCTGAAGAGGATTCACCATTAATCTTCTTTACAAATAAAGACGAAAGTTATGATAAATATATATGTCAAGATAGTAATGTAATTGACTTTTCTAATATTGATAATATGAGTCAATATTATGAAAACTGTATTAAGTATAATGATGCTGAAAGAGAAATTATAACTAATACAATTAATCAATCAAAACCTGTAATAAAGGAAGATGATTCACCTTTATTAAAGATAACAAAGCAAACTATCTGCGATAAGAATATAGATATGGATAAATATGCAGATAGATTTGAGCAATACAATAATGATAAAAGATTAGTAAGTTCCTCAAAGAAAGATATTACAATGAAGAAAGCATCAATGATGTTAGATAAACTAGATGTTGACACTTATGTAATAACTACAAATAAAGAAGGAGATATTCCTAATCCAATGCCAGGACCATTGATAAGAAAAGTATCTGGTGAAGGAGAAGAATTAACAGTTGATGAATTGATAAAATTATTAAAAGGAGAGGAAGAATAATATGTTATCACAAGCAGAATTCTTTAGAGAATTTAATAACGATACAAAAATCGAATTCAATGATGCTCTATTTGATAGAGATCAAGATGAAATAATGATGGAGCTGATGAAAGTAATTTTATCAGCTCAAAGAGAACAAATATTTACAATAAAAGTATTATCATTTGTTATAAATGATGACCCAGATAAAATAGATAAGATATTAGCTGATTATGTAAATTATACAGAAAGAAATATTAAGAAAAAGAAACCAAATGAATATGAGTATGTAAATCTTAGAGATAGTGATGTAAGATTACTTACAGTACATTATCTTATAAAAGATAAGAATGATTCAGAAATACTTAAAGTTCATATATTATTACCAAGAATAGTTGATAAGTATTATTTTAGAATAGGTGGTAATATGTGGTTAGCTATGTTACAAATAGTAGATGGAAGCACATACAATAACTCTTTATCTAATAATCCAAGAAAAGCAAGTGTTACTTGTAAGACAGTAATGCCTTCAAGAATATTTAAAAACTTTGGAACTTTAGAAGACATGAGTGGTGAAAATATAGAATGTGTATATTTTACTAGTAATATATTTAAGAAGACTTTACCATTGTTCAAATATATATTAGCTAAATATGGATACTTTGATGGTAAAAGATTTGTTGAAATATCTGATATAGAATTGACTTCTGCACCTAGTACAAATAAAGAAGACTATTGTGTTAAACTTAAAGATGGAATATATATTTCAGTTCCTAGATATTTGTTTGATAATGACCAAGTAGTTCAATCATTCTTTTATACTATGGCAATGAGTATAATGAATGATAAAAGAGCAACTATGGAAAAGGTTATTACAAGAGATTATTGGTTAGAAGTTTTAGGAGCTGAATTTAAAACAGCTACAGTTAAAAAAGGATTAGAATTACTTAACTCTTTAGAAGGTATATATGATATATCCACTAAGGAAGACTTAAGATTAGATGATTATACTAAAAGAAATATTTATTCTATCTTATTGTGGATAGTAAGAGAATTTGCTAGACTAAAAGTAAAAGATAACCTTGATGTAAGACTTAAATATGTAAGATATGGAAAATATATAGCATCATTATATTCCATGAAACTTATAAAAGGTCTTAAGAGATTAACTGATAGTAAAAATAAAGTAGAGATAAAATCTATAGTAAGAGCTATAAAGACAAAACCTACATTCTTATTAGATGAGATATGTAAGTGTAATCTTATAAACTATAGAAACTTGGTAAATGACCAAGATGCTTTATTAGCATTAAAATATTCATTTAAAGGTGTATCTGGTATAGGTGATAATAATAATAAATCTATACCTGATATATATAGACATGCACATTATAGTCATTTAGGAATATTAGATACAGATAGTAGTCCTAAATCAGACCCAGGAATAAGTGGAGTTCTTTGTCCAATGATTAAACTTCATGATAATTATTTTACAGATTATAAGGAACCAGATTATTGGGAAGAAGAATTTAAGAGAACTTTAGATGAGTATAAACAAATGACTTCTAGGAAAGAAGTAATTAAGTTTAAACAAGAGTTAGGATTGAAAGTTGATAGTGAAGAATTGACAATCATAGAAAAGAACATCGAAATATCTAAAGGATTGATTGATGTTATCAAATTCAATTATGAAGATGAAAGACTAGCTAAGTTTAAACCAATAATAGATATGGGAGGAATGATTTATTTTGAGTAAAGTATATTTTATGTTTAGCTCTCAACAAGCTAATTTAAGAAAAGAAGTAGAAGGTTTTAAATACACTCCAGGAACAGTATTAGTCAATGGTAGATATAAACAATATACTGAAATTGTCTCTGATCCTGATAATGCAACATATCCAGATGCCATAGTTGTGGCATCTGGAGAAAAATCTAGAATGATATATAGAAAGTAGTTGGCGATTATGAATAGTGTTGATTTATCTATGAATGATTTATATGTAATATCAATATTAGTTGCAGTAATATTAGCCTTATCATTTGCATTTTTATATATGGTATATGAATCAATAAAACTATTGTTCTATATTGTTTATTATATCTTAATTGATGAAAACAATAAAAAGGATAAATAGTTATATATTATATATGTGTAATAAAATAATATATTGGGGGTAATAATATGAATTTACTTGAAAGAAGAGAACAAAGAAGAAAAATCAGAAGAAAGATAGCTTGGACAATGGCAACAATAGGAGTAGTATTTTTAACTGGTTCTGCTATATTAAATGCTTACAGTAGAACTCATGTAATGAAATATACAAGTAATGAATTTGATGTAGTAGATAAGATAGAACTAGATACAGGATGGTTTGACCATCATGTAATATATGAAATTAGAGTAAAAGATACAGGAGCTCATTACTATCTAACAGATAAAGGTGAATTAGTTCCTGTGTATGGCTTTAATGGAGATATTAAAACTAGTGAATCTTTAGACGAAAAGAAAGATAAATAAAATAGAAAGCTGGTGGAGAAATTCACCAGCTTTTTTATTTGTAAAAATACGACAACTTTAAATAAAGAGGTGATAATATGAAAATAAATTATATACGTTTAGTAGGCTATATAGGTATATATAATGGAATGGGATTAGAAGATATTGCTATAGATTTCTCTAAAAGTAAATATAAGAAAGTAGTAATTAAAGGAGCTAATGGTAGTGGTAAGAGTACATTAACAAAAGCTTTACATGTAATGCCAGATAGTAATTCATCTTTAATTCCTACAATGGAATGTAGAAAAGAGATTACATTAACTAATAATGATATAATGTATAATATACAAATTATACATCCAATCACATCTAAAGGAGAACGTGGTCAAACTAAAGCTTATATACAAAAGATATCAGGAGGAGAAAGTATTGAGCTTAATCCAAATGGTAATATAAGAAGTTATAAAGATGCTGTATTTACAGAATTGAATTTAGATCCTAATTTTATAGCATTAAGTCAACTTTCAGGAGAGAATAAAGGATTAGCATCTTTAAAACCTGCTGATAGAAAGAGATTTGTTAATTCTATTATAGGCAATATAAGTGCTTATAATGATTTAAATAAATCATTTACAAAGAAAGCTAATGAATTTAGAGCTATGAGAAACAGTATATTATCTAAAATAGATAATCTAGGAGATATAGATAAACTTAATATAGCTTTAAATAGTATAAATATTAAGTGGAATATGCTCACTAAGGAAAAAGAAGATATATTACAAGCTATATCTTCTGAAAAAACTAAAATAAATATGCTTGATGAAGATAATAAAATTCAAGATAAGTTTAATATAGTTTCAAATAATGTAAATATTGCTAAACGTAACTTACAAGATTTGAATAAAAAATTGGCTAAGGAATCTAGTAAGTTTAATTGTGATATAAGCAAAGAATCATTAACAGAGTTTCATACTCATTTATCTAATCAAGAATTAGAATTGCTATCAGATATAAATATAAATGAGCAAAAAGTAAATTCTTTATTGAATGATAGAGAAGAAGATGCTAAACGTTTACAAGAATTATCTGGTAAGCTTAAAGGATTAGAAAGCAATAGTAATAATAAAGATAAACTTAAATCTTTAATTGAACAAACTAAATTAGATGTGAATAGTTATTCTAAGACTATATCTAATATGAAAATAAAAGATATCAATAATATATCAAAAGAAGAATTTATATTAGCTTTAGATTCTTTACATGATATAGAAGAAATGGTTAGTAATCTTAAAGCATCTTATAATTATGATTTATTCAATTCTGCTTTATATTATATAGAAAATGGATTACAAGTTAAAACAGAATGGGATTCAGAGATATTAGAATCAAGTAAATTACTTGAATGTAAAAAGAAAGAATATATTGATTTATCTAATCTAAAAAGTAAAGCATCTATATTAGATAGTAGACCTAGTAAATGTAAAATAGATAGTTGCCCATTAATAAAAGAAGCTTTAGATATTCAATCTAAGTATAGTAATTTAGACAATGATATTATTGAATTAAGCAATACAATTACATCATTAGAAATTCAAGTAGCTGAATTACGTAAGTCTAAAGAAACTTCATATGAAACTAATAGATGTAAATCTGATATAGAAATGCTTATAAGATGTATAGATAGGAATGCAACTATAATAAGAAAACTTATAGTTGATGAAAAGTTTCTTGATACTGCTAGAATATTAGATATATTGAATGATAATAATATATTTAACGAATTACAAACTATATATTCGTATATAGATGCAGCTAATGTTATAGATTATTATAAGACATCAGTAGAAAAACTTAAAGATTATACTAATGAATATAATATACTTGAACAAAAAGAATTTATAACTGATGGTATAGTTGAACAAATCAAATATACACAAAGTAAATTTGATGAGATTAATAAGACTATTAAAGAATGTAATAAGATTATTGTAGATAATAAGAATACTATTTCAACTAATAAATCTGTAATAATAGATGTAGAGTATATATTAAGTTTATATGAAGAAATAGAAAAGAATGAGAAACTTAAAGAAGATATGCTTAATGAGTTTGAAACTATAAAAAATTCAATGAAATCTATTAAGCAATCAGTAGATAATATTGATATGCTTACTAATAGATTGAATCAAGTAAATAAAGAACTAGTACCATTAAACAATGAAAAAGATAGAGTACAACATGCTATAAAATTATTAATAGAGTATCAAGAGGATTTAAAAGTTTATAATGAAAAGTATGAACTTATAGAAACTCTTAAGAAATATTCATCACCAACTACAGGTATACAAACTATATTCATAAATTTATATATGAATAAGTCATTATCATTAGCGAATAAGTTACTTCAACTTATGTTTGATGGTAAGTATGTATTATGTCAATTTATTATAAATGACCATGAATTTAGAATACCATGTATGGGTAGTGGATTATTGAATGATGATATATCATCTATGAGTACATCTGAAACTTGTATGATTAGTATGATACTATCATTTGCAATTCTTCAACAAGCATCTACAGATTATAATATACTTATATTAGATGAAATAGATGGTGGGTTAGATACTCATAATAGATTAACATTTTTAAATGTACTTGAAGAACTTATCAATATGCTTAACGTTGAGCAATGTTTCATTATATCTCATAATGATGAAATAAATCTTAAAGATTGTGACATCATTATGTTAAAGAGTAATGGACAATATAGTAATATTGATGGAAATGTAATTTTTAAGTATTAACCTTAAAGTAATAAAAATTCCATAATATTATAACTCTTAGTTTAATGGTATGATATGTGAATAATTATTTACATAGATTAAACCCCTAGCTATAATTAGCTAGGGGTCTTTTATTTTTTAGTATAAATTTAAATTACTATTATCTCCTACTATTATTAAAGGATAACTTGTATCTAAGTTAACATTTCTTGCAACATTTTCATTAGGATAAGGTATTGTATCTTCTAAGAACATTGGATCTGGTCTTGGAACATTTGGTATACTTTCTCCTGTAGACATATCCATTACATCAAAATGTCTTTCTCCTGTAACAGCATTTAAAACTAATACTGTTTTTATATTAGGATTACTTTCCATTCTCATAAAATTTTGCTCTGGAGTTAACATACCATTATCTATAGGTGATTGCCCACCTGCAGAAACTAATAAATTGGCTCCACCATTTTGGAAAGCCATTTGATTTGAACCTATACCACTTTTGAAAGTATTCATTGGAGCTTGTATAAATGCATTATACATATCCATTAAATACTTATCATCATTATCAGCTGTAGCTTGTTGAGCTGATATTTCTTTCATACGTTTTAATTCAAGATTATGAGAATCTGTTATAGTTTTATTAAGTTCTCTTATAGCTGTAATCTTTGTATTTATAAGATTACTTCCTATTCCTGTAAGGTCTGTAATATAATTATATTTATTTTTTAATGTTTTTGATGATCTTACATTTTCAATATCTTTCATCACTTGATTATTATACATATCAACTTGCATAATAGCTGTATGAAGCATATTATTAGTTTGATCGTAAGTGTTTAAATATGGGTCATTTGTTTGAGTCATTGATAAATTAGTTTGAGTATTTGCATCAAGTACTTCTACATTTTGTTTTTGTTGTTTTTCTTGTTCAGACTTTTTAGGTCTACCTCTTTTTCTTTTAGGTTTTTCTATTTCTCCTTCTTCTGCACTACCTATTTTAGCAGCTTTTCCTTTACCTTTAGTAAGGAAATCTAAATTTATAAGCTCACTAGCTTTAGTTGTTTTTTCACTCATTTTCATTCCTCCTTAAATAATCATTTAATGTTATGTTTCAATGATTAATTATGATATAATCATATATTATATTCTGGTATACTTTTAAGATTATAAAAACAATATATTAATCAAAAAATTTGAAGGAGGTCCTGTGTGATGCTTAAAAAGTATATTGAAGGTTCAAATGTTAGTCTTTTAAATACAATGTATTTATATCCAAAAAGACAAGAAAATGGTAAATATGACCATGGGTCAATGACATTAGTTTATAAAGATTTAAACACAAATGAAAAACATGTAGAATGTATTGATGACCCAGAAATAGAATATTATGTTTTAAATGAAGGTGAAAGAGTTCCACCTAAAGCATTATTTGTAGAGAAAGATAAAGTAACAATGAAAACAAGTAAATTTAGAAATCTTGAAAGAGATTTAGCTAAACTTACTGGAAAGGAAGACTTTTATAAAGAAAATATCTATAATGGTAATAGATATATGAATAGACATATTCATAGTGATAGTATAAACATATTCAATAGCGATATGAATATCAACGATTTTTATAGATACAAATTTGATAGACTGTATAAGAATAAACCATTTAAACCTACTAAATCTTATTTCGATATAGAAGTTGATGGTTTACATCAAATGGGAGATTTCCCAGAACCAGGTGAATGTCCTATAAATGCTATAACATATATAGATTCAGACCATATGTGTGTATTAACTTTATTACTTCGTAATGGTGCCGAACCAAATCCATTAATAGAAGAATTTGAAGATTCTGTAAATGATGAATTATATACAAAATTAAAATCATTTATAAGAGAAAGAGTTGGTGGAGAAAAGAATGAAAGAAAATTTGGATTAGATAAAATGCAATATAAGATATTATTTTATGACAAAGAAATACAATTAATATATGATTTCTTTAATATAGTAAATAAGTTTAAACCAGATTTCTTATTGGCATGGAATATGCGTTTCGACGTTCCATACATCATTCAAAGAATACTAAACTTAGGATATGACCCAGCTATAATAGCTTCACATCCAGATTTTGAACATAAACATTTTTCATATTATATTGATAATAGAGCTGAAGAAGTTCCTGAAAGATGTGATGCTTGTAAAATATCTTCTTATAGTGTATATATAGATCAAATGATTCAATTTGCTTCAAGACGTAAAGCTAAGAAAGGAGCTTTTGCAAGTTGGAAACTTGATTATATAGGTGATGTAACTACAGGTATTAGAAAATTAGATTATTCTCATATAACTACAGATATAGCTAAATTACCATATCTTAATTATGAAGTATTTGTTTTCTATAATATAATGGATACAATTGTTCAATATTGTATTGAGCATAAAGTTAACGATGTTGATTTCTTAATCAATAAAGCTATGGTTAATAATACAAGATATGAAAAAGTTCATAGACAAACTGTATATTTAGCTAATAGAGCTACAAAGTTCTTTAATAATATGGATTTAGTAATATCAAATAATAAGAATGTATTTAATCCTAAACCAACTGAAAAATTTCCAGGTGCTCATGTAGCTGATCCTAAGAGAGTAAATAATTATTCTAAAATGAAACTTAATGGTGTACCTATAATGATATTCCAAAACCTAGATGACTTTGATTATAAATCAATGTACCCTAGTGATATATCAGAATTTAATATAGCAACTAATACTCAAATAGGAAGAATACTTATAAAAGATAAAATATATGAAAATGAAAATCCATATAAATCTGAATATTATTGTAGAGAGGGAGCTTTCATTGAAGACTTCCATAGTCACAATTATATTGAATTCTCTCGTAGATGGTTTAACCTTGCTGGATATATAGATTTATGTAAAGATATTGAATATTACTTTAACTTTATAAGAAGACCTCAAGTTCTTCCTAGCATGACTTATGATGGACAAAAAGTAGTTATAAACTATTTAGGAAGAAAAGATGATAATCTTAAAGATGTAATTACTTTCCATAAAACTAAAGAAGTTATACATTCCAATGAAGTTCAACCAGATATGACAGATATTATAAACAGTATCAATGTAAATCAAATAGTATATAAAGAAAACTAATAAAGGAGCTATAGAGAGAAATCTCTATAGCTTTCTTTTTTGTAAAAGTTGATTCTTTCACTTATATATTATAACTATGACATAGATATATAATATAAAAAAATATATTGGTAAGTATGTCGTGTAGGCATACAAATTATGTCAAGTTTTCTATGTTACTTGATATAATAATAAGGAGAAAGAAAATGAGAAATAGTTTAGTAGAAAGTAATAATACAGTAACAGTTGAAGATGAAGAAATAATAATGAATGTAATTAAATCTTCAGGATTAACAAACTACGCACAAATAGTAGGAGAAGAAATAGTTAAAGGAATCAACGAACTAATGGAAGAATTAGAAGAAGGTGTAGTTGGTGACAAAGACTTCAAAGTTAAATACATCGAAACTTCAATGAAAATAAAATCATCAAAAATAGGAATAAATGTATTTCATAAACTATTTGATGAAGAAGTGGATGACTTATATGAAAAAACTGACAGACTATCTAAAATAATAGAAAACTTATTTAAAGAAGAATTATATGCTAATTTATAGGAGGAGTAATACAATGACATATGAAGAAATGTTAATGAAAATGAAAGAAAATAGAGAAAGAATAGAAAGAGAAGCAGAAGAAAGAAGAAAACAATTATTAGAAGAAAGAGAAAAAGAATATCAAGAACTTAAGAAAAAAGTTCTTGAAGAAACTTCTCATTTGTGTGATGGATTATTAGAATCTATCACACAAAATAAATAGAGCCATATGGCTCTATTTATTTTTTGTCATAATCATATATTATTTAAATATAAACACTAGAATAGGAGGTGGTCTAATTGAATAAAATAGAAGTATATAGAACGCATATAAGAATAAATGATTATACAGTAGGTTCTTGTATAGCTTTAGAAAATTGTTTTACAATATATGACCCAATAACACATGATTTTTATTATGAAGGATTATATTATGATGAAGAGTCAAGAACTTTATTTATACCAAGAGGAGTTGATATTCCTTTTATAGAAAAAAGAATTGGAGCTGAAGCAGTATTTATTAATGGATGTGATAAATTTGATGTATTTAATAATATTCAGCTTAAGTATTTTCCAAGAGATAATGTACAAAAACAAGCTTTACAATTTATGATAGGAGTAGATAAATATGAACGTAATCAATATCTATCTCAATTATCTGTAAACTTAAATACTGGTAAAGGAAAAACTTATTGTTCAATAGCAACTATAGCTTATATAGGAGCTAGAGCTATTATAATAGCTTATTCAACTAAATGGCTACAACAATGGAAAGAATTTATATTAGAGTATACAGATACAAGACCAGAAGAAATCTGTATGATGATATCATCATCTAAGATATCAAGAACTATGAAAGAAAAAAATAAAGATAGATATAAATTTATACTTACATCTCATAGTTCTATAGGCTCTTATGCTAAAAATAATGGATGGGAATCAATAGGAAAATTATTTAAAGAATTAAAGATAGGTATTAAAATATATGATGAATCTCATCTTAATTTTAAATCAATGTATATGATTGACTATTTTACTAATACGTGGAAAACGTATTATGTAACTGCTACACCTTTACGTAGTAATAAAGATGAAAATAAGATATATCAATTATATATGAAGAATGTTCCTGGGATAGATTTATTCAATCAAAATGAAGATCCACATACACATTATATAGCTATAAGATATAATAGTCAACCGCCATTAGATGTATTACAAAAATGTAAGAATCAATATGGATTAGACAGAAATAAGTATGTAAACTATATAGTTCATAATCAAAACTTCTATAAGATGCTAAGACTTATTATGAATATGATAATAAATAAAGGTGGTAAAACTCTTATATATATTGGGACTATTCAAGCTATAGATATAGTATATGAATGGATAATACATGAATATCCAGAGTTTGAATATAATACTTGTATACTTACATCAGAAGTTGAAGACAAAGAAATTATATTAAAGAATCAAATTATATTATCAACTACAAAATCAGCAGGTACAGCTATGGATATACCATTTTTACAACGTACAGTTATATTAGCTGAACCATTCAAATCTGAGATATTAGCTAGACAAACTTTAGGAAGAACTAGAGCTAATAATACTGAATATGTTGAAGTTGTAGATACAGGATTTAAAATGATAAATAAATGGTTTCTAACAAAGAAACCAATATTTAAGAAATATGCATTATCATGTAAGATAATTAATGTATCAAATAGAGATTTAGATAGTATGAGTGATAAGATTATAAATGATAGACAAGCTAAAATGCTTATTCCAAAAGAATACAAAAATGTAATAACTTTCCATGGTATAGAAGGTGGAATCACTTTCTATTAATATATAAAATGATTATATATTATATACTTGAAATAAAATAAATTAAAGGTGTGAGAGTTATAGAAATATAACTCTCAAAAGGAGGAAAAGTTATGTTAAATGTAACAATGAAATCACAAGCTCAAATTATGTTAAGAAGTATGATATCACAAATATTAGAAGATAGAAAAACAATAAATACAGAAAGCGAATTAAAAGACTTATTTTCAATTTTCAAATTAGTATTAGATGGCAATAAATATTTAACTTCATCTTTAGCATTAAAAGATTTTAAAGGAAGATTACCAATATCTAAAAATGAAATTGAAAAATATATATATCGTTCATTACCATCAATTACCATAGATAATGAAGATAATTTTGAAGAAGAAATTGATAGCTCTATGAAAAGATTAATTGATTTAACTATAGCTGAAAGAAAAGCAAAAAAATATGAAGAACAAAGACAAGAAAATAAGAAAATTGAAGAATTAAAACCAGTAGAAGAGGCAAAACCAATACCACAACAATTATATTACCCAGAGCAAAATCCTTCAATTCCTTATCCAGAATTATGTCAACAACAACCACAACAAATACAACCTCAAATGTTTCAACCGCAACAAATGCAACCTCAAGGTTTTCAACAACCACAACAAATACAGCCTCAAGTTTTACCACAAACATATCCAACTCAAGAAGAAGAATTTGATGAAAATGCTGATTTCACATTACAAGATATTATAGATGGTAGATTAGTGATTAGACCTACTGATAGTCTTGAAGTAGCTAGAAAGAAATTAGCATTAGCTGATGGCAAAACTATACGTTTTGCCAATGGAATATTTAATAATCAATTTACAACTCCTCAACAAAATGAAGTTCAAGTTGAAGAAGTTGATAAAAATGATTCTGAATATGATAGAGTAAAGAAAATATTTAATGTATTTAAATGTAATGTAGATAAAAATTCTTCATATGAAGATAAAGAAAAATATATTTCAGAAAGAGGAATGTTATACAATTCTGTTTATAAAGATGACACATCTAAATATTTAGTAGAAGACAAAAAGAATGATGTAATGTTGGGGTTACAAGCAATATGCACAATAATGGGCGAAGATATAAACAGCATAAATTGTAGTTCTAATAAACAACTATTATCAGATTTAGGAAAATTCTTAGTTGAAAATATTAATAAAGAAAATATTGATAGAGCTATAATGTGTGTAGATATTTTCGAAGAGCACGTATTAAATGCAATAAAAAATATGTAAAGATAATTGTAATAAAGGAGATAACTTAGTTATCTCCTTTATTTTTTCTATGTTACTACAATAAAGTATATATAATGATACATTTAAGAAATTGTAAAAGTTTATTATTATATTTATATATTATATTAGTAAGAAGTATAAATATTATATTATATAAGGGGGAAATAATATGTGTAAAAAATTAATAACAGACAGAGGAATAATTTGGGAGTATAATATTGAATTAGTGAAAGTTTTTATAGAAACATTTGGAAGAGCTCCAAAAACTAAAGAAATAGTTAATGGAGTAAAACTAGGTCAATTTTGGAATAAATGCAAATCAGATAATAAACATAAAAGACTAACTGCAGATAGAAAGGCTACTGTTGACTATATAATAAATACAATGTTATAAGTTTTAGATAAAATGGATGAGTATGAATTACTTGTCCATTTTATTTTTTGTTTTATTTTTTGATTATATATTATACATATAATAAGGGAGGTGTAGATATGAAAGATGTTATTAGTTATATATATGAAAATTATAATAGTATGAGTGACACATTATTTACAGCAGGTAACTTAGCAATAAAATTCTATGTTAAATTTAATTACAATGTACCAAATAAGGGGAAACGTTCTTATTATGGTGAATGTACTTATATGGATAAGAACGGAGATGTGGGAATGAGTATTCAAAGGAAAATACTTCCCCATCTATCTATAGAAAATAGAATGCTCTTTGAAGGAATGAGTAAGAAAGAGTATATATTAATAAATATAGGAGATATGTTTTATGTCAATTCTAGATTATCGGCTATGGCTCAAATATTATTAGACGCAAATACATTCAAATATAATTCTAATAATAGATTAGAATTAATTAAAGCTCATGAAGAAATATGTATTCAATTATATGGTAAAAGATTGGAAATGATTCCTATAGTAATTAATAGAGAGAATGGACAAATACAGGGAGTTAGAGTTACTTTACAAGAAGCGAATAATTATACTGATATAACTATAGATGAATTCATGGGTATATATCAGATATTTAAAACTATAGATGTTTATGGTTATGCTGCATCAATGTTAGCTTTTATGGGCAGACCTGAATTTGGAACAAATAATTATAATATGATTTCTAATAGTTATAATAACAATAATAATTCTCCATTTAAATAACTTATTAATAAAAAAGGGGGAATTAAAAAATGACAGTAATAGAACTATTGAATGCTTTAAAAATAACAGGGGAACTTAGAAAATATTTTCAAGATGCTTTAAATTATGTAATTGAAGAAGAACAAAATTTCTTAGATATAAATCTTGCAAAAGATATATATCCACATTTAGCAGAGATATATGAACTATCTCCATTAACAGTAAAGACTAAGTTTATAAGAATGGTTTGCAACTTCAATAAAGATCATCCTAGAATCTTCAAAAAATATTTTGGTGTAAATACTAAAATGACTGTCAAAAAAGTTTTAACTTTGATGTTAGTAAAATTAGATGTAAGATAAAACAAAATAGCACAAGGATAAAACTCCTTGTGCTTTATTTTTTCTAAAATGTGAATATCATTGGTTGATTTTTATTTGCAAATGATACATAACTACTTTCAAGTATATCTATAACTTCTACTCTTGATTCAGCTTTAGTACGTAAATCATCTAGTTTTATATCTACATTTGCAAATACTGTTTCTAATCCATCATAATATTTAAGTTCTTCATATAAGAATGTAGCTACATCTGCTATAGCTAGACGTTCAAATATCTCCATTTTAGTTGGAGCTATAGTTTGTAAATTTATGTGTTTTACAAATATCCATAAATAGAATGAATTCCATTGCTTAGTTACATCTATATTAAATGATGATTTTAATGCTATTTTATTTGGATATTCAAAGTCTAAATATATACCATTATTATACATAGATATATTATCAGCTGCATTTTGTAAACCAACTATACTTTCTAAATCCATTGGTTGTACATACCAGTCTGTTATACCATATCCATATGCACCAAATATAGCACTATTTTTTGGTTCATCCCAAGCTATATCTTTTACACCTAAGATTTTAACTCCTGGTCCAATCTTATCTTCATCTATAATCCAGTAATCACCTTTTTTAGTAGCTATTTCATTTATTTCTACTTTTAAAGCATGAGGAAAATATCTAGAAAAAGTTTCTAATGTTTCTTCATTAATAACATTTACCCATTCAGGTTTAGATAATTCTTTTGGTAATTGTAATTGTCTAGTACCTAAACGTCTTTCTATCTTATTTAACAATCTAGTCATATCATTACTTAAAGCCATAATAAATCACTCCTTATAGTTTATAGCAATAATTCATTAATTCATTTGTAATATAGTTTTCAAGGTTTATTACAAATGAAGTACCTAAATTATCAGAAAGCATAACTTTTGTTCCTCCATCTATAACTTGCACATTTTCATATAAGAATTCTAGACTGTCTACAACTGAGTTTAAATTAGTTGATTCAGTTTTTACATAGTCTATTACTTCTTTATTAGTTATAGGAACTATAGTACTTGCACTTTCATCTAATATAAGTTTATTTCCTTCTATATCTCTATCTAGTTCTTCTATAGATTCATTTACTTTTCCATATTCTCCTAATATCTTTTGCATATAAGCTTTCTTATGAGAAGGGAATACAACCCAGTCATAAGTAATAAGTCTTATATTTTTTACTTCTGCACCTCTAGAAGTATTTTGCACAGTACCTAAAGCTCTTAAAGAAAATGAAGGAATAGTTCCTTCAAGAATTAAATTATTAAATAATTCTCCTTGTTTATTTGGAGTACCATGAGTATGTGCTTTTATAGTATCTCCTTCTAGCCATAATTTTGTCATACAATGTGCTATATTATTTAAATCTATACTTTGTTGTCTTACCAATTCTGTAGTCATTGGATGTCCTGCTTCACCAAAGAAGTTTTTTGAATTGATTAATTCCATAGTACGTTCGCAAGATAATTGACCTTGGAAATCTTCTGTTCCATACCAACGTCCATTTCTATTTTTTATATTTAAATCTTGCATTACTGTTTCTATAGATAATCTATTGTTTTTATCTGATACTATTCGCATTTCTTTTGGTGTTGTAGTTGCTTCATTAATCATATATCCTAATGCTTGCATTTAAAATTCCTCCTTTATTAATTTATTATAATAGTGTTATTCTATTCAATATCGGTATTTTGTAAAAGTCGATTCTTTCACTTATATATTATAACTATGACATAGATATATAATATAATAAAAATATATTGGTAGTATCTTATGAAGAGATACAAATTATATCAAGTTTTCTATGTTACTTGATATAATAATTTTGGAGGTTTATTATGAGAAAAGCAAATATAAAAGGAATAGCAAATGCAAAAGGTTTTAAATTTGAAGTAAAAGTGTCAATAGGTTCTGCTGAAATAGTTAATGACAGACATTTCTGTGGTAATAAAGATTATGACGGAAGCAAAAAAGAAATAAAAGATTTTAATTTTGAAATAGCAATGGAAGCAGAAGAAGCTAAACTAGATATAGATATGTTTGCTAAAGACATAAAAGAAACAATAAAAGAACAAATAGAAAAAAATACAGTAAGTACAACAAAAGCTGCTAAATAATAAGAAACAAAAACAAAATAAACACATGATTAATTTCATGTGTTTATTTTTTCTATGTTACTGTGTAAAACTCAATGAAGATGATTATATATTATATAAGTGTATGAATAATATAATATATATAAATTAAAGGAGGTAAATATTATGAATACAAATCTTATAACAGAATCTACTTTTGCATTACATTTATTAGACAGTCTAAATTTTACAAAGGTTAAATATGATATCGAATTATCATATGAAACTTTAAAAGCTTTAGAGAATATACAAGAAGAATCTAAACATATAGTTTTGAATTCATTATTGGCAATAGGAGATTGCCTAATGAATGAAAATGACTGTAATATAGAAAGTATAATCAATGCAACAAAGACTATGTTAAATTCTGTAGTAATGATACACAGTATAAATCTAGATATAGAAGACTATAAATTTGTAAAGAAAATTTGCAATTGTGTAGATGTAATTGAAACTTTATCTAAAAAGTATTTATAGGAGGTAATATATTATGAAAATATCAATTGAAAAAATTAGTATCATTAATATTACATTATTAGATATCACCAAAGGAGGAATTGATGTTTTAAAAGATTCTACACATATTAAAGAACATCAATTAATAGATGAGATATCTTCATTATTTCAAAATATAATAAAGCATAGTATAATAGCACCTTTGTCTTTATTAGCTTTGGAAGAAGATAATGAAAGAGATCTTATTGGTATTGTAAATGTAGCAGAAGGGCTTTTTGATATAGCAATATCAAGATGCAATTGTATCGAAGACAATACAACATTAAGACATATCAGAGGAACATGTAAGCTAACGAAAAAAAGAATAGTTAATTATCTAAATGCAAATATTTTATCAATAGAGTAAATGATAAAAAGGTAGTGGAGAAATCCCTACCTTTTTATTTTTTGCCAATTGCTTTGAAATAATAACAATATATTAAAATAATAGTAAAGGAGGATTATAAATGCTAAACCCACTAGATATAAATAAACGTAAACATGAAGTAGAACAAGCTATATCTCCACAAAATTTATCAATGACTGAACGTTCAGCAAGAAAAGGGTCTATATCTAAAATGGAAGAATGTTTTAAATATTGGAATTCTTTTTCAGTAGATGAAACATTATCTTTACATCATACATTAGATATCGTAAAAGAATGTTTATCTCATAATAATGATGACTATGTAAAAGATAAGATATCATTTATACTTGAGAATAATCTAATACCTAAACTACACAAAAAAGAATCTTTATTAGAAGTAAATACCTTTTCCATAGATTGTGGTTTACCTAATTTAAAACTTCTATCTAAATGTAATGAAATGATTACATATGATAGAATACTTAGAAATCAAAATACTTTAGAAAACGGTATAGAAGTTACATCATATAGAGATTTAGAGGAATGTGTAATGGATATATGTAATGCATATAATAATTCTGGATTATCTATGAAAGAAAAATATGCTTTAAGTGTTGAGAGTTCATTATATACAAAGTATTTATTATCTAATATAATTATGGTAAATGAATCAGATGAAGATATAATAGACTTGGTCGATTTATTTTTTGCTTTAAACTGTAATGAGCAATTTGAATATGATAAAATTAATCCTATATCTTTAAATGAAGATATAAATTCTTTTTCATATTCAGTTGTAAATGGAATGATGAGTGGTATGTATATAAATGGTGGATGGACTGTAGATCAAATGCTATCTAGATTACCTCATGGAGAACTTAAAAAATATGAAAAAGCTAATAAGTTACATCCTTTAGATGTTATAGACTTAGAGATGTCTAAATCTATAAGTGCTTATACTAATAATGAAAGTGGTGATTCATATAGAAGTGAATTTATTAAAAAGAAAATAGACGGCAGAAGTTATAATTGCATAGCTTTTTATGAAAATGCTTCTTTAAGCAAATTATCTATCTTATATAAAAAAGGAGAAAATCTAGTTATAGTTCCTATATATTCTAAATTTGGTGAATCTCAACCACTTATTGTAGAAAGAGGAGTAGCTAGAAATCTATATGAAGAAACTGATAATCTAATATATCTTGATGAGAAAAAACTTATGAAGAAATTAGAAAAGAAAGTTAAATCTATAGACTTTAAGAATATAAAAACTCTAAATGAATTAAAGAAAAAGATAGATAATATGTGTACTAAATTCTTTACTAAGAAAGATACTTCTATATTAGATGAAGTTCCTGGAGTATTTACTTGTGTAAGAGCTAGTTGTATAGCTGGTGCTTTTGCTGTTCATCCTATGTTTGGTGCTGTTGCTTTTATGACTAATAAGTTTATGAAGATGCATTTTGAGAGAAAACAAAAAGATAAAGTTCTTAAACAATATGATGCTGAAATTAAAAAAGTTGAAAGCAAAATAGAGAAATGTAAAAGCGATAAGACTAAAGAAAACTATAAGAAGTACCTTAAAGAATTAAAAGATAATCGTAGTACTCTTGAAGAATATTATGATCAATTCTTTACTGACGATGAATTATATGATAACTTTGACGAATCAACTGAAGTATTAAATGAATTATCACTTACAAATAGTCTTAAATTAGCTAAAGAAAAATTTAAGAAAAATTTTGTAAAAATGTCAGATAAAGAAAAGAAACTATCTACTCAAATGGATAATGCATACGATAGATTTGTATATCAAGTTGAAAAGAATCTTTCTAATAAAAATAGAGAAGCAGTTATTAAAGGTTCTTTAATACCTTCATTCTCTGCTATGTTAAAACTTGCAATGGCTGCTGCTACAGTTAGTTTTATAAGTCCAGCATTAGCTGGTATAACTGTTATGGGTGGTATAGCTGCATCTAAAAATGCTACAAGAAAAGAAAGAAAATATATATTAGATGAAATAGATATACAATTAGAAATTGTAGAAAAGAAACTTCAATTAGCTGAAAATAATAATGACATGAAAGCATATGAACAACTTCTTAGACTAAAAAGACAATTAGAAAGCGAAAAGAACAGAATTATCTACAAAAGAAAAAGATCTATTGTTGCTACTAAATATAACTAAGGAGGTGATATAATGTTATATAGTGATCTTATAGAAAAATATAGAAGAGAGTATAGAGCTTTGCATGAAGCTGACGAAGATGAAGAAAAGAAAAAGAATAAAAATCAACCTGATGATGATAACGAAGAGGAAGAAGATGACGAACCACCAGGAGGGGACACTCCTGATGAACCAGCTACAGATGATGAAGGTGCAGATGAAGAGGAAGAAGATGATGAACCACCAGGAGGAGATGATACTCCTGCAGATGATAATCCTGATGAAGATGCAGAGGAAGAAGATGATGAACCACCAGGTGGTGCTGATGATGATACTGATAATGCAGACGAAGAAGAAGACGATGATGAACCAGATGTAGGAAATGATAATCCTGATGAAGGTGGAGATGAAGAAGAGGAAGATGATGAGCCACCAGGTGGTGCTGTTGATGATGGAGATACAGATACTGGAGGAGATACTATGGATGATGATGGTGGTGCTCCTACAGATGATGGAGATACTGGTGCTGATACTATGGATGACGATACTGGTGGTGACACCATAGATGATGGCGATACTGGTGGAGAAGAAAATGATAATACACCTGATGAAGGTGGTGGAGATGATACTGGTGGTGACACTATAGATGGTGGAGGAGATACTGGTGGAGATGATACAGGCTCTGATACTATGGATGATGATGGAGATTCTGGAGGAGATGATAAGCCTGATTCAGATGAAGAAGATAATGATAATGCTGATAACTCTGAAGAAAATCCTATACAACAAATGGAAGATGAAATATTTAAAGATCTTAGTGATTCTCAAAAACAAATAAGAGATTATGAAATGAAAAGTAATTATATAAAATTACATGACTCAATAAATGATATATTACAAAGATTAAACAATGTTTATAAAACAGATGAAAACATAAGAATAGTTGATTTTGTTACAAAACAACTAATTTCTTTAAAAGATATGGTTAAAGATTATTTAACTAAAACTTATATTACTAAAACTTTCCAAGAAAACATGTTATTTTATCAACATTGCTTAGTAATTATGAGTGATTTAAATAGATTAATAATTGAAATACTTCCAGATTTAGATGGAAATAAACCAGTTTGTTAATCAATTTAATAACAATATAATAAAAATTATGATATATATGAAAGGAGTGTTATAACCATGCCAGTAGTTGGTGAAAAAAAGAAAAAACAATCAAATAATAAGTCATACATGTATGAACCTATTTACGGGCTTTCAAAAGCTTTCTTAGAATGTGCAAAAGATATATTAAATGAAGGTAGAGTAGATATATTCTCTAATGCTAAATTAGCATGTTTACAAAAAAATACAAATGATTCTTTAAAAAGATTCTTTATAGAAGAATCTGCTGATAGAGATTCTATGACTGCCGAACAATATGATGATCATATGCTTATGATGGAACAATTATATGAAAATGATCGTGATTTATTGCTTGAATATACACCAATGGCTACAGTTAACCCATTAATCGGTACAACTTTACCATTACACAAAAACTTATTAATGAACAATGTGTTCACTCAAACAAATGCTATACCAAAAGCAGTAGCAGCATCTCCAAAGTGGACAGAATCAATGGAATATAGATATCTTGTAACTCCAGATGGAGAAGAAATAGATTTCTATACTCAACAACATTTAATGACTAAAGCAGTAGATGCTACAGCTCCATATAAAGAAATAGAACTTAAACTTCCTGAATATGGAGAAACAGATATGTTAGATGCTATAGGAGCAAGTTCTATAGACAATTTATCAGTAGATACAATAGTATCTGCAGTTGCTGTACCAGTAACAGAAGTTGCTGATGGACAAGAAGAAGCAAAAATAGAAGGTGTTGACGGAACTTATATTTGGATGCCAGTTAACATCAAATTTGGTCCTACTTATGGTGAAAATGAAAGAGCTATGGTAGGAAACATAAGACCAGCATTAACAATTAAAAACTTAAAAGTTGATGGTGATATACAAGACGATATGATCCAAGGTACTATGAATAAAAATAAAATAACAGTAGTTGGATTAAAAGGAATGGTTAAAGCAGTTAAAATTAGAACTAGAAAAGATACTTCTAATGCAATGCTACCAACTTGTAGTGTAAAATGGAAAGAAATCACAGATTTATTCGAAATGCCAAATGCAATTCCAATAAATGTGCCAATCTCTCCAGAAGAAATAAAAGACTATGCTGCATTATATAATATAAATCAATTAACAAAAATAATGTCTATGATAAAAATAGTATTAGAAAACTATAAAGATGATCATATACTAGAATTCTTAGATAATTCATATGATAGACTAGATCCTAGTCAAACTAACTTCTTACAAATTGACTGGGCTCCAAGACATAACTATGCATTAGATCATGTTGAATGGAGACATAAAGTATCATTTGATGCAATTGATACATTTGCTACTAAATTAGTAAATATATTAAATGATCCAAATGTTACTACAACATTCTTCGGTAGACCTGATTTAATAAGAAAAATAACTCCAACTGAATATTCTTATGAATCTCCTAAGAATATAGGACCAGTTACATTAGAGTTCCAAAAGGCTGTACATACTACAGACAACAGAACTTATCAATTCATTTCTTCTCAAAAATTTGAAAAGAAATATGATTCTAATTTAGCAAATCAATTAATATGTATATTATCACCTAAAAATACTGATAGAATAATATACAAAGAATACGATTATCAAATGTATGTAGGTAATGAAATAAGAAATGCTGTAAACTATGCATTACCAGCTGTACATTCATTTGAAAGATGGATGATGACTGAATATCAACCAGTACAAGGTAGAATAGAAATACTTAACCCAACTGGAATAGTAGAAAAACCAGCTGTAAACGTTAATATAATAGAAAAACCTTAAGGATAAAAAAATAAAGATTATATGAGTCTACACTCTAAATGAGTGTAGACTTTTTAATTAGAAAGGAGTAAGTTCTATGCCTGTAATATTAATTAAGCCAAGAAAGGTAGTAAGACAGTATAAAAATAGTGTAAATTGTGCTCCTCTTGAAGATGCTATGAGTAAGATAAAATTAAATCCTACTAATGATAGGCTGACGAATTTAATGAAAGTTCTAAACGATCTATTTAAAGGAACTGATTGTAAAGGAGTTATATATACTAAAAATACTGATAAACCTTTATTTGGAATGTGTGTTATGCCAGTTATAAATGAAACTGATGTAAAGAAAATGATATTAGAAAATGACTTTAGTACTTTAAAACAAAACTATTTCTTAGAGTTTGATTCTAAATTATTTGAAATAGGATTAACTACTAGAGAATTAGTAGCAGTCGTATTACATGAAATAGGTCATATAATACTTGATATAGATAAAGCTGTAGATGAAGTTACTAAATCTTTTTATATGTATCTTCAAAAGAATATGGAAACTATAGATATGCAAAGATTTATAAAATATGCAGACTTATTAGCTTTTGGATTTAGAGATGCTATTAGAAAGATAAACAATATATTCTCTGATGAAGAAACTAATGCCGATTCTTATGCTGTAGCTTTAGGATATGGGCAAGAATTAATAAGTGCATTAAAGAAAATAACTGATAGATGTACTTTATTAAATAAAGATTTAGATAATAAACTATTAGTTCTTCAATGGACTCTTAGATTATATAAAAATATGAAACTTAGAAGAATACCAGCTATAAGAACATTAGAAAAAACTTATCAAATGACTGGTAGTGAATTAGAAAAAAGAGAAATAAATAAATGTATGAATGCTATAAAACAATATGAATACGATGCAATAGATGAATCAGCTGTTTTAGAAGAAAAGACTAAGCTATCTATATTTAGAAGATTTAAATATAAAGGAATGCGTGGAATAGAAGACGATTTATATGGATTAACTCTAAGAGTAAAATCAGTTGATGAACAAGATGAAGCATTAATGATTCTTAGAGATATAAATAGTAGATTAGCTATTCTTGATGACTATATTTCTAGCGAAGATTTAGACCAAAATGATTTAGAAAGATGGAACGCAGTAAGAAAGAAATACTTAATGCTTAGAGAGGAACTTTCTAAGAAAACAACATATGATGATAAATACTATGGATTATTTATCAAAACACCAGTTGTTAAATCAAGATATGAATATTAAGAGCTTAGGTAATTCCTAAGCTCTTTTTTAATTACTAAACATCTTTTTAATCATATATTATATAGGTGAAATAAAATAAATATATTGGAGGTAATACAATATGAATAATTTTGAAGTACAACAAAAAGAAATAAGTGATGAAAAATATTTAGCATCAATAATGAATAAAATGATGTCACTAGAACGTTATGTAGATGTATGTAGTAAAGCAAAAGAGATGGGCATTTCAACTAAAGAAATGATATCTTTTGTTGATGATTTTTATGGAGAACCAAATATTTGTAATCATGAAGTATCATTTGATTGTAATGTATTTGAATATACATATTCAAATGGAGTTAAAGATGGAGTAAAATGTAGAATGTGTAATCATAAAATGAAATTAGAAACTTTTGATTTAGCAGTAAAATTAGGATTAGGTAATAAAATTATTGATATAAATAAGGAGGAAGAAACAATGAAAAAATATTTAATATTAGGGCAATTTAATGATGGAAGTACAGGTATGATGTATGCTATAATAAATGCCAATGATGATTTAGAAGCTATGAAAAAAGTAGAAAAATCATTAGAAGATGGACATGTAAATACAGATATAATATCAGTAATGAGTCCTATTGAAATAACTGATTCAGATCAAGTTAATTTTGTTATCCCTAGTGGAATAACAAAATTAGATTTCTAGTCTTTAAAGAAATAGAGAGTTGAAAGACTCTCTATTTTTTTTAATTACATATATGACTTAATATAAAGGGAGGTATAATATATGGGACAATTAACAGATATACTTAATAAGGCAAAAGAAAGAGATAAGATGGTACAATATGCAAATAAGTATAAAGCATACATAGCAACAATAACTATGATTGTAAAAGATGAAAATGATGAAGAAGTTAAAATTGATTTAATTCATCCTATACTTGCAGAGAGTGAAAAGCAAGCTCATGATATACTACAAATGCTAACATCTTATGATAACTTTACAAAAGATGCTAATTTAAATTGGGTATTGGATTATTCCAATAGAAAAGAAAACTTATCAAAAACAGTTTTGAAAAATATTGCAACATGTGATTTCAAACTGGAATCTAATTTAGGAGAGGAAGGTGCAGCATATGTCATTAACTGAAATAGTACAAAAATATGAGATAGGAAAAAATAAAAAAGAAGTGGTTATTTTATGTGTTCCTAAACACTTAGCAAGTGATGTTGAAAGTGTTCTTGTGGATGGATATGTTACAACAATTAGAAATAATGATGTAATATTCCATATATATAATATTGAACAACTTTCCAGAAGAACTGGAATTAATTTTAATTATAAATATTAGGAGGTAATGTTATGGCATTTAATAACAATAATAATGAAGAAAAAAGATATGAAGAAGTATATTCACCTTTAAATCTATACTCACCAGATAGATCTAAAGTATTAGGATTTGACTTTGTTTTACAAGGAATTCTAAGAATGAAAATAACTCCAAGAAATGGTAATGGAGTTGGATATGATAATAGTAAATCAGTATCTATTTATCTATCTGTAAATCAAGCTGTTGTTTTATCACAAGCATTATCAATGCTTAGAGAAAAAATAAGAAATAATCAAGCTTGTAATATTGGTTGTACAAATAATAAAAAATTAGCTAATGTAGTATTTGAATCTATACCAGATTCTAGTGGATTAGCTAAAATAACTTGTACAATAAATACATTTAATAATGGAGCTATAGCTAAAACAGCTACAATAGATTTTAAAAATGATGAATATATAGTACAAGATTTTGATGCCAATACAATGAATCATACAACAGTAAATATGTCTGATGTACCAGTAGTTCTTATACAAAATCTATTAAATGAATATGTAAAAGCAATGACAGGTGCAGCAGCTTATGGAGTACATTATTGTGTAGGTCAATATAAATATGACAAAAGAAAAATAAAAGACGCATTACTAGGTGGTGGGCAAAAACAACTTGGTAATTCACAACAACAAAACAATAATTCTATATTTAATCAAGATAAAGGTTCATCAAATGAATTTGTTTCTACAAATGATTCATTTGATGAATTCTTTGATTAAAAGGAATAAAGGGAGATTAAGTTCTCCCTTTATTTTTTGTTTAGGAGGGAATTTATGGATAATGGTTTAAATATATTTATCGAATTTGAAATGCTATTTGATGAAGATTATGGATTAATAAGAACTCTTGTAAATAAATTTAAAAATAGTCAATATCTAAATACTGAATACTTAAAGCATGTATCATTTAAAAACTTAATAAATGATTTATTAACACAAGAAGTTAGAGATCCTTTAAAATTAGCAATAGCTGATGGAATAAATTATCAATCTATATATGATGATATAGAAAAAGATGATAAATTTAAAGAGTTAATAGTTAAAAATAGTTATCCTTTAAAGAAAATGATATCATGTATGAAATATTCAAAAGCTCTTTCATTAGATGATTCATATACAGTAACAGTTTGCTGTAATAATAAATATGAAGTAGAAAGACTAAAGGATATAGGATTTAAAGTTGATGTAATTATGTATGAGCCTGATTTAGATTTAAGTAAATATGATTGCTTATATTTAAAAGAAGGAATACATTTAAAAAGTAAATATAAAAATGTATCACAAAAACATATTTATATAGCGAATTACAATTACAATTGTGATTCTAATAAAGATTTGCTACCTAAGAATGAAATAATAGCTTATTCTATAGATAGCGATTTAAAAATTATAGATATATACTAGAGGAGGAAGTATTATGGGAATTTATTCAAATATTGTAAAGAAAGATAAACTAAGAGAAATACAAGGTCAAGTGCTAGAAGAAATTAGAGATGCATTAGTGCAATCATATGGTCCATATGGCTCAAATACTTTAATTTATAATGATAGTACTCTAAATAAATATACTAAGGATGGACATGAAATTCTTAGTGGTATTCAAATATTAAATGAAATTGAAGCTTCTGTACAAAGAGATTTAGTTCAAATCACTAATAATACAGTAAGAAAAGTTGGTGATGGTACTACAGCAGCTACAATACTATCTTCTATAATATTCAAAACATTTACAGAATTAGAAGGAAAATATACTCCATATAAATTAATGAGATTATTTGATAAAACTGTAAAAGAAATAACTAAAAATATTATGGAAAGAAATAGAGTTTTTGATTTTAATACTGCATATAAAATAGCTATGATATCTACTAATGGTAATGAAAAGATATCTAAAGAAATAGCTAGTATATATGAAAAATATGGTAATGAAGTATATATAGATGTAACTATAACTACTCAAGATAGAAATGTAGTAAAAGTATATGATGGTCTTTCTATGTCAGAAGGATTATACAATAGTGCATATATGAATATACCTAAAGAAAATAAAGCAGATATAAGAGATTGTCATGTATATTACTTTGATGATCCAGTAGATACACCAGAAATGATGAGTCTATTAAATGCTATAATAGATAAAAACATATTCCAACCTGTAAAAGATAAAAGTAAAAAAATTATACCTACTGTTATATTAACTCCTCATATAAGTAGAGATATGAGTACTTATATAGAACAAGTTGAAGCAGTTATGACTAATTGTAAAGGTATGGATAAACCTCCACTTATAATAATAAATAATATATTTAAAACTGGAAACGTTGAAGATATAATTAAAATGTGTGGTTGCCCACCAATTAAAAAATATATAAACGTTGAACAACAAAAAGAAGATATAAAACAAGGAATTGCTCCAACTGTTAAAAATGTAGAAAGATTCTGTGGTTATTGTGATGAAGTAGTTGCTACTACAAAAGAAAGTAAATTCATAAATCCTAAGAATATGGTAGTTAGAGATAAAGATGGAAATATAACAGGATATACAGATGAATATAAGAGTCTTTTAGATTTCTTAAAAACTGAATTAGAAAGATATAAAGAAGATGGAGAAGACGCAGCTAAAATAGGTGGTATGAGAAGAAGAATAAATGCATTAAAAGCTAATATGATTGAATATGTTATAGGTGGTATATCTATGGCTGATAGAGAAGCTTTAAAATGCTTAGTAGAAGATGCAGTATTAAACTGTCGTTCTGCTGCTGAACATGGTGTAGGATGGGGTGCTAACTTTGAAGGACTAATAGCATCTAATAAAGTTAGAAAAGAAACTGAAGATGAAGATATAAAACTTATAGCTACAACTATATATGAATCTTACGTTGAATTGATAACTACATTATACAAAACTATGAATCTTTCTGATGAAAAGATAGATTCAATTATAAAAGCAGAAGAACCATTTAATATGGTTACTGAAGAATATGATGGTAATGTATTATCTTCTATAATGCTAGACCCAGTTATATTAGATTCTATAAATAGATTGCTTACTTTATTATTTACTTGTAATCAATTTATCGTTGACGATCCACTTAAAAATGTATATAACAATCCTTCATATACTAAATAATTAAAATACAAACAACATTTAATTAGTCGATAGTATTAATTTACTATCGACTTTAGATGTTACAGAAGGGGTGAAATATTATGAATATGACATTCGATCAATATATTGCAAATCCAATGGGAAAAAAGAATGCAGTATTTAGTAATCGAGAAATGTTTAGAGCTATGTACAAGCAAAAACTTGATGTTTTATTAGTAAGAGAAGTGGGAAAAGTTAAATATGACTTATACACTTCAAAGAAAGGTAAATACTATATACACTTTAAAATACCATCTGAAAAGATTAAAGGTATATATTATGATACAGTTATTGAATTCTATACTGATCAACATGCAGCTGAATTATCAAGAAGTTTAAATAATTATTATGTAAAATTCTATTCTAATGATCCTTCATTTGTGTTCACATTTGCTCATGCATTTAGAGCTAATGATATGCTTATAAAAGATTTAGAATGTAAAATGAGCAAGAAAGCTTTAAAAGAAGTTGCTAAAGAAAAGAATCCAAAGAATGAAGTAGGTTATGTAAAGTCTATATTCTTTGCATATCTATTAATGAAACAATATGGATTATTTGAAAAAGTACAATTTAAATCATATGCTAAACAATATGATCCAAGAACTTTTAAAGACCAAATAACACATGCAGACCAAAAAATAGAAGAAAGAATAAATGCAACTGAAAAAGAAGCAAAAGAAAAAAGAGTAGAAAAACAAAAAGAGAGAGTAGCACAACAACAAAATAGACGTGAACAGAATCCCATGTTTATTAACTCATCACCTAAAGTATCGTCAGTAAAAAAAGTAAATCGTATTGAGGCTACTAAAGGAAAGAAAGTTAAAAAAGTAAAAAAAATATAATAATCATATATTATAATATTGGGAGGATGATTAGTATGGAAAAAGAAATAATACATTACATTTGTGAAAGACCAGAATTTATTCATGTTGATGAATGGGTTCCAAATGAAGAAGACAAAATACTTAATTGGATGAAAGACGAATTTGTAGTTCCTGTATCAAGTTTCTTAAATCAGGAACAAAATTTACAATTGGATTGTTTCAGTTTAAAGGTTAAAAAATCTTATAAGAGCGTAAAGGCAAAAGATCATTTTTGCCAATATTTAAATTACTTTGAAAAATTTTACGACAAAGACAAAGAACTAATATCAATTTATTCTAGAATAAAATGTATGATAGACGGGTATAAAGATAAATATACTCCAGAGCTATTAAAGCAAGACATCAATAACTATTTGTTATCATATTCTATGAAATGGAAAGTTAGAAGAATGAATAATGATAACTATATTCCTTTAGAAAAGAAATATAAGAATAGTAAAAAACCAGGGTTAGAATATAATGATATACATTGTAAACTAATGCTGGAATTATCATTGTTCCAAATAATGATGATACCTATATTAACACATTACGCATATGTAAATAAAGTATTAGATATAACAAACTTCTTATTAGAATTCTATGATTTAATTCTTTATATGAAAAATGTTACTATAAATTTACCAAATAAATTTTACGAAACTGTAAAATCTAGTACTGAACACAGTACTATAAATAACCCAATATGGGATAAACAAGATATAAGAGGATTAAATCCAACAACATTTGCAATAGAACATTCAAATTCTATAATATTGCAATTAATGCCAAAATATATTTATAGTTCAGCAGCTGTTGCATTAAACTTTAATTCTATAAAACAAAATATAGACCATCAAGTTATAGGTAATGAATATGAATTCGTATTTGTTAAACTTGATAATATAAAGAAAGATGAAGATTCAAATTCAGAATTTGATAAGTTTGAATCTTATACAGCAAAACAAGACGAATCATTGTATATTGAATTAAATCATATAGCTAGGGAATCAATGAAAATGATTGAATTTAAATATGGTCCTTTTGACCAAGCTGAAATAGAATTCTATAAAAGAGAATTATTTGATGATACAGATTGTATAAATAATTTTCAAAAGCATATAGTATTCAATTTGTTTTATCAAATATTTGGAGATACAGAAAGTATAAAAGCTATAAATAAAGATGATTATATCAAACTTGTTATAGCAGCTAAAAGGATATTCCATAGTTATAAAATGGTTATAATGCCATATGTTGTATCAAGCAAAATAGTCAAATCTGTAAGCAGAAAGACTATAAATAAGAAAGAAGAGAAGAAGATTGATGATAGTGAAATATTTGAGTTATTAATGAAAAAATATAATAATAACCCTAAGGTTAAAGAACATATCTTATCAATAATAGCAACAATATATTCATCTACTTTTAGAATGATAGATTATAATGATAGAAATATAAATGGTAAAATAATGCCATTGTTTATGGAATTTATCAGTAAAGAAGTATGTGATTATGCAATGTTAACATAGGTTTTATCATAGCTCTTAGCGTAACAGCTAAGAGCTATTTTTTTAGGAGGATTGTTATGGAATTTAGAGAGAGAATGAAAGGATTATTATTACAACTTCCAGATGCTAAATTGGCATCTGGTGGTAACGAAGTAACTTTACGATGTAGATATTGTGGAGATAGTGAAAGAAATCATAGTGAAAGACATATGTATGTAAAATTACCAGATTATCAAACACCTATGCTTTATAATTGTTATAGAGCTAGATGTAAAGCTAAGGGTATAGTTACATATGACAAATTAATAGATTGGGGAGTTAAACTTACAGATGAAGATGTAAGAGAAATATTAATGTATAATAAGAAAGTTTTAAATATGGATAATAATATCATATTTAGAGATAGAGAGATATATACATTGAATAATACTTTCATTGATAGTACAAAAAATTATCAAAACAAAATTGATTATATAAATAATAGAATAGGTAGTAATTTTAATCATATGCAATTAAAACAATTAAAGATTAGTCTAGATATATTAGATACAATAAGAGAAAATAATCTTGGATTAAATGCAGAGTTATGGAAATTACAAAAAGTATCTGAAAATTTTATAGGATTCATAACTCAAGACAATGCATACGCTGTTTGTAGAAATATCAATTTCAATGAAAACATAAAAGCACCTATGAACTTTAGGTACTATAAGTATAAAATACATGATATTTTAAATACAAACAGAAAGAGTTTTTATATTATACCTACAAGCGTTAATATAAATGAGAAAGTAAATATATTTCTTTCAGAAGGAACATTTGATATATTATCAGTATGGTATAATATAATACAAAATAAAGTACCAAATTCTATATTCTGTGCAGTATTAGGAAGTGGATATGAAGCTGCTATAAAATATTTAATCAGTAATCTAAAAATAATAAATGCTGAGATACATTTATATTTAGATAATGATATGAATATAGGAGTATTAAGTAATCTCTTTATGAAATTAGAACCTTTTCATTACAATGTATTTATACATAGAAATGCATATGAAGGTGAAAAAGATTTTGGTGTTCCTAAAAAGAGAATAATTGATTATCAAGAACAAATAATGAAAGGGTGGTAATATGAAAACTTATCAAGTTTATACTTGGCTAGCTGTATTATGCTGGGTTATATTTTTAATATTGTGTACATTTAGAATAGGAAGAGCTAGAAATGCATTTATGGTTTTACTTGAAGCTATATTTTGTTTTGTGCTAGCAATAATTTTAAAACTATAATCAGGAGCAATCCTGATTATTTTTTGAACATTTTAGAAAGGAGGGATATAAATGGCTGGTAAATTTATCAATACAACACAAAAAGTTATAATTGATTCTTTAGTTGAATCTTATAAAGATAGACTTAAAAATCCTTATTATACTCAAACAGATAAGAAAGCTACTATAGTTACTTATTATAACATTAATAAAGCTAAATCTACATTAGATGAAGGATTAAAAATAGAATATAGTAGACTTGGTAAAGATTCACCTTTAAGATTTAATAGAATACATAACTTTTTTATTTATGGATTGGAAAAAATATCAACTCAATTAGAGAGTGGAGATTTTGGTATAGTAGCTTCAGATATAGAAGGAGAAGCTATAATATTACCTAATACTATTGAGCCTTTACCTAATGATTATTTTACTATCAATTATTTAAATGATACACTTTTATTTAAAGTAACTGGAGTAACATTTGATACTATAGAAAATGATGCTAACTTCTGGAAAATAACTTATAAACTAGATAGAATGGAAGATACTGATATCTTAGACCAAATATCTGATGAGTTTGAAATGATAGTAAATAATGTAGGTACTCAATATAAATCTATAATAAGAAAAAAAGATTATGATTTTATAGATAAACTTGAAATTATAATAGATAGAATTAAAGAATATTATAATTCTTTATTCTATAATGAAAGAGTACAAACGTATACATTCCAAAATTTAACGAAACGTTTCTATGATCCTTATATGATAGAATTCCTTATAAGGAATGATGTATTAACTAATGATGGAAGAAAGTATATCTATATAGGACATCAAACAATATTATCAAATAAATTTGATATGGAATATGATAAAACTTTCTTTAGATTTTTAGAGATGCCTGATATAACTGGAAGAAGACCTAGATATACATCTCAAGCAACTTATATAGATCAACTAATGTGTATATTCTCAGATAGACCTGAAGAATATTTTGAAGTACATTATATTGATGATAAAAGTTTAGTTAATTATAGTGAATATATTATAGAAAACTTTTCACATGAATTAATTGACAATATATTTAGTAACAAAAAATTTGAAGGAAATGATTATAGAAATATAATCATCAAATATTTCTATAATGAAAAACTTAATGCTGATGATATTGACAGTCTTAATAATATTGATTTTGATGATACTATAGAATATTTTTATAATATTCCTGTATTATTATATACTTTAGACTCTAGTATAAAAGAATTACTAAAAACATATAAATAAAATTATACAAAAGGAGGAATTTAATATGCTTGGATTAGAATCAAGTTATTTAGAATCTTCAATATTTGGTTTAATAGCAGATCAAGATGAAGAGGATTTAAAATTTTATGACGAATCTATAGTAACATCTGTATTAGAAACAAATGATTGTGATGACATGATTATAGATTGTGATAAAGATGACGATGATGATGGATTTGATTTCGATACAAATTGGGATGATGTTGAAGATATAGAAGATGAATTATTAGATGATATTGAATCAACACCAATATATGATGAATTTGATTCAGATTATCGCACTTACTATTAAGGAGGATTAAGAAATGAAAAAAAGAGTAAATGTAAAAATTAATGGTCCAATATATACTGTAAGACCTATAATACAAAGAAGTCTTATGAATGTAGAAATGACTGAAGGAGATATAAGAAATTGTATATGCTCTAATGCTATGGTTGAAGAAATATTAGAAGATGGTAGTAGAGTTCCTTTAGGATTACACAACTATAATAAAGATAACAATAAAAAGAAAAAACCTCAACCTACACCTGTAGTTCCTAAACCTCAACCTCAACCTAAGCCTCAACCTAAACCTGAGCCTAAAAAAGAAACTCCAGCTGTAAATGTAAAAATAAAAGAGGATAATAGACCTAAAGAAGAAGTTAAAAAAGTTGAACCACAAGTTCAAAAGAAACCATATGTAAAACCTGCTATGGAAATAAAAGAACAACCAGTTCAACCTAAAAAAGAAGAAGTAAAAGCTGAAGAAGTTAAAAAAGAAACTCAAGAAGAAAAAAAATAATTTTTGATTCATTCATAACAAGTGAGCTACAAGGATAGTTATCCTTGTAGCCCTCAGCTTTGTTATTTGACTATTGATATTAATTAATATCAATAGGGGAAATATTTAGATACAAATTGTATCTATAATATTTAATACATATTATGCTCTTATTTAGAGCCCTCCTATTATTTTAAATACATAGTTCTTATTGCTTGATGGAAGATTATATTATACATTATTAATTATTAATCTTCCTCCCATCCCATAGTTTGGTTATCATCCATGATATCACCTCCCCTCGTTGTTAATATACATTGAAGGAACTATGTATTACATAATTATAATATATAATTGAAAGAATTAAGTTTTACAATTTACCTAATTTAACATCTTTAGTTATATTATTTCCAGGTATATGAATAGTTAAACTATATAAAGCTTGTATACATTCGTGACTAGGATTTCTTGCATTCTTTCCACCTAAGTTAATATAGTTTTTCTTTGAATTAGCAAATTTTTCTAATTCAGCATTTGCTTCTTTTGTAAATGCTACTTTAGCTGTAACTTGGTCACCATCATAGTCACCACCTATTGCTTCAAGATATAGATTGGATAGATTTAAAGTATCCATAAATTTATTACTAGTATCCTTACCTATATCTTCTTCTCTTATCTTAGGATAATATTTATAAAATGTATTATTTACATACATTGGTTCTGTTTCTTTAGTTGATGATACTCTTATTTTTGTAGTAAACTGATTAAAGTAACTATCCATAGGATATCTAGTTATTATTACATTTTTATCTTTAGAAACTTCTTCACAAGCCATAAATATTAAATCACACCAAGTTAATCTTCTTCTAAATAATGGTGTAACATCTCCACTATCTTTATTTTTTAAAGCTTCATATTCATCTACAGAATAACCATTAAATCTCATCCATACAGTTCTTTTTTCATCTTCTAAAGGAACTTGTATAGGTATAAATCTATTAGAGAATCCCTTCATAAATCTTTCAATTTCTTCTTTTATTCTTGTATCAGAAAATGCTATTAGAGGGTCTTTTACTTTTAAATATTCAATTTCACCTTTTTTATTTCTTACTGGATAATCTTTTGTACTAAATTCATTTTCAAAAAATCTTCTTATCCAGAATATAATAAATGGGAATAAGTTTGAGCATAAAGATGATAAAGGTATACATGTATAATCTAGAGTAGTTTTCATATCATCTAGGCTTTCTACTTTTAATTCTGGTGCAGATAATACAAGTCTAGTACCATAATCTGTAGTTTTAGATAATACTGATTGTCTAATTATACCATATTTTCCTGATAATCCTTTACCAGCTTCTTTATCTTTAGAAGTTCCTGTGAACCATTGATATAGTTTAACTATAGTATTTTGTATTCTACCTCTAACAGCATTAGACATATTTAATCCATAATCTGCTGTTTCTTTTAAACTTCTTACTCCTAAGATAAGTTGATTATAAATTTTATTTATTTCACCTACTGTAACATATCCACCAGTATTATTTACATCTCTATAATATGCTGGAATAACAAGCATTTGTTTTATAAACATTTTATCCCTAGTTTCTTCTAAGAATTTTATTTTAGTTTCCCTCTTAGATGATTCTGTATGTTTAAATTTAATTTTATCAATATTAGCTTTAAGCCATTTAATACCATTATCTCCATTATCATCTTGAACAAATTGTCCGTCTTTATCTATTATAAATGTATCTGTACCATTTACAACTTCAGATAATTTTCTATCCATACTATTCCATATAATATAATATAATGGATGAATAAAGTATTCACTAAGATCTATATAAGCAAATATATTAGCTCTCTGATCTTTAGTAATACCAAAAATTTCATTAGATAAAAGACCATCACTAGTTGGTATATTATCTCTAACAAAAAATATTGGATTTGTAATCTCTCTAAGCTTATTCTTCTTTATAAGCTTATCTACATCTAATAAATCAAAATGAGCATGTCTTTCAGCAGCTTCATTTAATGATTCTATAGCGTGTCTTTCTAATTCTTCATAATTCATATTTATTAACTCCTTTCAAAAAAAAATTAGAGTTTCTGGTTACCCAGAAACTCTTTGTTTATATAAAATAATATTCAATTTATCCTCACTAATATTACATATTTTAGCTTTAAATCTATAGCTATATTTATCTATTACTGTAGTTTCAATTATATTCTTTATATCATTTATAGATATATTTGGAGATGTGATTGATATATTAAATAATATTTTATTGTCGTCTATTATATCATAGCTATCTACTTTAAGCATATCGTATGGAGATATCAAATCGTAGATAATCATGAATTCGTCAAATGAGGAATTTATATGTTCCCCACATTTTAACGAATTTGTAAACTCTAATCTATCCACTAAATATCAATCCCTTCTTCTATTTGATCTTTTAATTCTTCAGCAGCAGCTTTTTCGACTCCTTCTTTAGTCATTAATCTATTTCGTAATTCTATATATAATGTATGAAATATTCTGTTTCCCATATTCATAGCTTCAGTATATGAAGTCTTACCTTTAGAATTATCTACGAAGTTTTGTAATTTAATTACATAGTCGTGATACGTGCTAACTGATGACGTGTAAAAACCAAATCTTGAGCAGAGATTTTTGTTTCTGGTATAGTTTTACCACATCTTGGACAAACTGTTTCTGGTAATACATAATCTACATTAACTTCACGTTCGTCAACTATTTCGCTTATCTTAGCTTGAACTTTACTTAATTCATCAGCTGATAAAGATTTTAATACTTTAGCATATCTTTTTATTTTATACATTAATTCTTTAGTTATATTATCATCATGTTTAGTAAGATTTATAGGAATTAATGACATAGTTTGTCTATCTATTACATATATAGCATCTATGTAACAAATATAAGTTATTAATTCAGCGTTTTCTTCAGTAAAATCATCTGGTAATAGAGCTAATTCAAAATACATATTATATATAGAAGGATCTTTGAAATCCATTACATATTCATCTGTAATTTGTTCTCTATAAGTTTTAAGTTTTTCTGGTGCTCTTAAAGCTTTTCCTACTATTTCTTCAGCTTTCTTTTCATCTTCTGGAGTTTCAAATTTAATCATTTGATATAATGGAGTTTCATCACTTACGAATACTTCTCCACATTCTTGACAGTTGTATGGTATATAATTTGCTCCACCATAACTAGCTCTATATATAGCCATGTATATATGGTCTATATCTCTAACAGATATTTGTTTTAGCCATTCTGTAAACTCAGGTTTTCCTTCAGTTCTATCATGGTTGTATATAAGTTTATATATTTCTCTATTTCTGTTATATCTAGTTAGATTATCATTACCTAATAAAGTTGTTATTTCTTGTCCTTTAAATTCTTCCATTATTATTGGAGTACCAGTATTAAATAATCCCCAATTAGAAGTGTAAGGTAGTTCTTCTGTATTAACTACTTTTATAGCATTTTTGACACTAACTGTTTTTTCAGCTACTGTAAATTGAGATAAATCTATTACTTTACTTTCATCTATTACTTTTATTTTTTGTTGAGCAGATTTTTTAAGTCTTTCTGTCCATTCTTCTTCTGTAAGATTAAGTTTTTCTAGTTTGTCAGAATCTTCTTTTGATTCTTCAGCAGCAACTTCTTCATCATCGTCGTCATCATCGTCATCTAAATCATTAATTATATCCATTAATGATTTTTTAGGTAATTCAGGAGTAACTTCAGTTATTGCTTCGTCATCATCATCTTCATCGTCCTCATCTAAATTTACTTCGTCTATAGTTTTTTCTCCAGCTAATAAAGCATCAACATCTTCATCTTCTTCTTTTTCTTCTTGAATTTCTTCTTGTTTTTGTTGCATAAAATCATTTTCTCTTTTAAGTCTTCCTAAAGTACTATTTATATCAAACATTGCACTATCAAAGACTTCACTTGTACTATTAGGTGCTTCATCACCTCTATAAACAGCTTTCATATGTTCATCATGTGCAGCTTTATCTTCAGCTTCTTGTTGAGCTTTTATTTCAGCCATTCTAGCTTTATCTTCAGCTATTTTCTTAGCTTTATAAGCTTCAGCATTTAATCTAGCTCTAGTAGCAGCATCCATTGGATGTTCTTGAACTGTTTCTGTAGATACAGTTTCTTCTTGTACTTCTGGCTCTGGTTGTATTGTACCTTCTGATAAATCACTTAACCCTATTGTTTTATTTTCTTCCATAATTTTATTCCTCCTATAATTCTGATAATTTTATATCATCATCTTTAGTTGTTTCCATTCTAAAGATAACGTTATTTACTTCTATTGTAATAGATAGTTCGTTGTTACTTTTCTTAACAACGTCGATATTATTTATACTATACTCTGGTAGATATGTTTCTATTTGATCTTGTATAGCTTGTTTAATTGGTAATACATCATCCATTTCTCTAAATCTCCAGTTTTTTACTAATCCTACTCCCATTAATGGATGATTTGGATAAGTTCCTGGATTTAATAATATTAATCTCTTAATTAATACAAATATAGCTTCACCACCTGAGAATTCTTTGGGTTCTTTAAAGTTATTCACTCCTAAAGAGTATTCAATTCTATTACTAATTATAATTACCCCCTTTTCTCTATAGATTACTAATTAGTTTAATAAAATATTATTTAACTTAACACATTTAAGTAAATTTAAAAAAATAGGAGGCTAATAATATGAAATATGTAGACTTAGATAAAGGTATAATATTAAACGAAATTGAAAGAGGTAACTTTAACGAATATCCATATGGGAGTAAATTAGTTGAATCTAAAACTGATGGTTTTAGAATAGAACCACTTAATTTAACTCCAATAGACGATCAACTTGCTGTACCTATAGCTATATTAAATCTAAAAGGATATAAAACTGACCAATGTTGTGCAGGTCATCTTGATGAAGGAGTAGCTTGGTCTTATATAAGATTTGTTGAACCAATATTTAGAGAACAACAATTTTGTTGTCCTAAAGGCAAAAATATAAAAGATAATGTATTAATGTCTATAGATGATGATTTTAAAACTATAAGAATTGCAGAGTGTAATAATAATACATCAAGACTACCTAAAATACAAAAGATGATTGATGATTTTTGTCAGACTATATTGAAATGGGCTTTAGATCTTCCATATAAACCAAAAGAAGTAAAAATTGAAGATATGGGAGTTATAGCAACTGATGATATACCTAGAATGGGAACATTTATAGATGAAAATACTATGTTGTTAGGAGATAGGAAATAATGGAACTATATGAAATAATACAAGAAAAATTAGATAGTGCTGAAATACATCCACATAGCGTTCAATCTGTAGCAGAATTAGAAGATAAACTACTTAAGTTTAAGTCTGAATTAATACAAGAGATTACTGTTAGAACTGGATGTGAATACAAAGATTTAAAATTAGTAATAGACCGTAAAGAAGAAGACAATCTTACTAGATATAGAATTACTTTATATTTACTTAGTAAGAAATTACAAAAGATATATAAAGGTCAAAATGGAGCAACTATAGAATTTGCAGTCGGCTAAAAAGTATTTTAGTTATATATTATAGATATGAATAAGAGGTGCATTCAATCCTCTACTTCATTTAATATTATATAAAATTTCAAGGAGGTAAGTTTATGTTAAACTTATATTGTGTAAACGTTTTCAAAGGGGAAATATTAGAAGGACAAAAATTTATAGTAGCAGATACAGCAGTAGAAGCTAAAGAAAAAGCAAGAGATAATGTAGAAAGATGTCAAGAATTTGATTATGTTCCTGTAAGAATTATAGCTAATACTGGAAAAGTATTTCCAGTTAAAAAAGATGAAGTAATGGATGAATTCAAAAATCCAACTTACGGAGATAATTCTATAATTATAGATGAATACAATATATCTATAATAGAATTCCAAGATGAAAATGACTGCGAAGGACTAGAATTAACTTATGATATAGTAAAATCAAATGAATTTTCATTAGTTATGCGTGATGGACATGATTTATTCAATTCATTAGTAGAAGATGGAACTATTGATAGAAACTCTACTAAAGAATATAGCATAATAGCTACAAATAAAAGAACTGAAGAAGTTCAAAGAGTTTATATTAAAATCAATAAATAAAGTTGAAAGATAATATAAATTAGTTACGATAGCTAGGATTCGTCCTAGCTATTTTTATTTTTATATATTTAATGAGGGTGAATAGAATGGATGGAAAGATATCTATATATAGTAATGAAGAACAAATAAACAAAATTAAAGAAAAATTAGAAATTTCAACAGATGCTGATTACATTTATGTAGTCAGTCAGACTGAATATCCATTAGAAATGGATGAAAAAGGAATACAAAAAACAGTTATGAAATGTAATGAATTTCTAACTGTAGTTGAATATATCTTTAAAAGAAATTACATATATGTAATTTTATTAAAAGAAAACGAATATGATTATGAAGAAAACGAATTACCTATTATTGAATCAAATGATAAATACTATGCAGGATATGAAATAGGTACTTATAGATATAATGCTCCTATGAGCTGTTATTATGATAAATATCAAAATGAAATAGGCTTTAAAGCTATATTAAGAGATTTAAATTTATTAAACAATAAAGGTTGGTTAGTACATTCTGTAGAAGAATATATTGATTACGACATTATATTATTTAAAAGTATTAAGAAAAGTAATTTTTATAATAAAATGTATATATTATTTAAAACAAAGGAGGATATCAATGAATGATTTTGATGAAGCAAGTTTAAGTGTAGAAGAAATGCTTAAAGATATTGAAAAAGAAAAAAAGATAAATAAAATAGAAAGAATAGAAGCATTAATAGTTAGACATATAAGAGCACATATCATTATAGATTTAAAAGAAAATTTCTATAATGTGCATATTAAAAGAAGTGATAGATTGTCTTATGATGATATAGCCAAAAAATGGAATGTATCAACAAAATATGTAAAAAATATAGCCGAAGAAACAGGCTATACAATATAATAAATTTAAGGAGGTATAGATATGAATCTATATATATTATTAATAGAAAGAGAAGGAATAGTAGAAGGACAATTAATAGTTTCAGCTAAAAGTATTACAGAAGCAGTTAATATAGGATATGCTGAATTAGGAGACAGTACTATATACGAAAATGTACACCTATATGCATATAAAATATTAGTAAACGATTCTAAAATATATCCAGTAACTATGGCTGGATTAAAAACTTTAAGTAATAGAACAGAAGAGGAACAAGTTACTAATGAATATGAAATAAAAATATTTAAATACAATAAAAACAAAACTATGAAATTAGTATTTAAAGATATTATGCTTTCAGATAATGTAAATCTTGTTTTAAAAGAAGCGAAACATAGAGCTATAAGTATGATAGGCAGCGTTTTTGAACAACACGAAACTGTAAATATATCAGTTCGTAATACAAAAACAAATGAAGATATAAATGGAAATTATTTAATTCATAAAGGAGATGAAGAATAATGAAAAAATTTGTAGTAATAGGAAATGAAGAAGAAATAGTTAAAGCTAAAGAGGCTCTTGCCTCTTTAGATGTAGAAATTAATGATTCTTTACAACAAGAATGGTTAATGGGTGAAATAAATACAGCAGCTTTAAATAATGATATAGTTCTCGATAGAGAACAACAAAGACATTGGGCTGATAGATTTAATAATGAAGGAGATGGTTGGGATGAATTCTTTGGACACATGGAAGACTTCCTATTAATCAGACATAATAAAGATAATGATTAAAATTAATTTGTAATCTTATAGTGGTGGTTGGTTAATTCCAACCACTATTTTTATATATTTAAAGGAGGCTTAATTATGAGTATAATAATTGATAAAAATACAGAAACAATTGGTTTTAGACCTATACCAGATACACATGAATTATGTAGAATTCATAGCAAAGAATTTGAAGAATTCATAAAAGCTAATAAATATTTTATCAATGCTTTTGATGAAATATATAGTGATAGAAATTCAGATGATATTAATATAGATAATATGGCACATCCTGTAATAAATACTTACTTTAAAAGAAAACCAAAGAAACAATCTTTAGTTTTTCCTATAAGACAATATGATTTCGATAGTTATATATTAGAAACAAATATAATATGCAAACGCACACCATTATCTATAGTGAAAGAAATAAAAGATAAGAAAGAATATTTAATAGATATGAAAAACTTAGGTGAATTAAAACATATTGTAATAGATAATAGATATGATATTTATTATAAAAATTATATACGTAGAAGAATAGATGATGTATATGGTTTTTGGGATATAATAGATACAATAACTAATAGATATGGCAATAGACTTGTAATATTGAAAGATAGAAAAAGTAATAAGGAAAAACGTTTTATGTTTAATTATTTTACATTAGGAGGATATCCAAATTTAATATATCCAGATAAAATAGAAATAGATGATTTGGAAATATGCAAAAAAGCATTTGAAAGAATATAAGGAGGTAATATTATGTATTTAATTGATATGCGAACTAAAAGAGTATATGAATTATATGATGATCCAGAAGCAGATTATATAAGAAATGACTTTGAAAACGATTGCGACGCAGGATTATTATATGGAGAAGAACCTGTAGAATGTATGATAGAAAGTTATTCTCAATACTGGTTAGATTATTTGCATGGTGTAATTAAATGGGATATTACATCTTTAAAAATGGAAGATGAATTAAAATGGTTAAGATGTGCAATGTGCAAATATTTTAAAGAACACGATGTGGATATACAAAGTGTTAAATATAATAATTGCAGTTCACATGTAAAATACACTCAAGGAATATATTAGGAGGTAATAGTATGAATGATTTTAAAGCTGTTGAAGTTGGTAATAATGATTTATATGCTATTTTAACGAAATTGCCAGATGGAGCATTACATACAGATGATGTAATGCATCGCATATTTGGAAAAGCAGAATCTCAAAATGATTTAGTTCAACAAAGATTGGAATTCTATACTAATGCTATATTTGGTTCTATGCTTTCACATACACTATATATAGATAAAAAATTTATAGAAGAATCTAAAGAAAAATTAGGGGGTAAATAATATGAAAGAATTTAATGAAGAAAATATAGTTAATGCTTTAAATGAAATAGATGATACATTGGATGATTTAACAGATTCAATGATATCATTTGCAGAAACATGGGCATCTATAGGAAGAAAAATTAACTTAGTTTTAAACTTAATAATAATCGCTGCCTTACTTGGTGGTGGTTATTGTATATATAATATATTAAAATTACAGGGGGTATTATAGAATGTTTATAAAAGTGAATGATAGATATAAAAAAGAGTTAAGAATAAATGTAGATAGTATAATGTATTATTTACCTGCTGCTACTAGTGGTACAGAAATAAATTTAAAAGGAAAAATTTATCTCACAGTTTTAGAATCTGTAGAAGAAATAGATAAGATGATAGAATTAGCACAACATAATAAATAATATGGTAGGGGTGGAGAAATTCACCCCTATTTTATTTTTTGCAAAACATACTATAAAGGAGGTATGTACAATGAAAGATATTGTATTAACTGAAGCTACTAAAAATGCTTCAAAGAATAAACAAAGAAAATATAAATGTCCTTACTGTGAAACAAGACTTCCAAAAGAAAAATTAATAACTCATATTGAAAAGAATCATGCTGATATGATTGGTGAAAATTACACAGCAGCAAGAATAGTATTCAATATGATTAATAAAAAAGAATGTGGTCATTGTGTACAATGTAAGAAAGAAACTCAATGGAACGAAGATACATGGAGATATGAAAGATTTTGTAGTGAAGAATGCTCTCAAGAATATTCTAAGATAATGAAACAAAGAATGATTAAAACTTATGGAAAAGAGCATTTACTTAACGATCCAGACCAACAAATTAAAATGCTTAAAAATAGACATATATCTGGAACTTATAAATTTAAAGATGGTGGAAGAAGAGATTATTGTGGTAGCTATGAGCATAAACTTTTAGAATTCTTTGATAAAGTAATGAATGTACAATCTAAAGATATAATAACTCCTGGTCCTACTATTGAATATAAATATAATGGAGAAAATCTATTCTGGATAACTGATCTTTACTATGCTCCTGCGAATTTAGTATTCGATGTTAAAGATGGTGGTGATAATCCAAATACTAGAGATATGCCTGAATATAGAGAAAAACAATTTGCTAAAGAACAGGCTATATCTGAAATGAATCAATATAATTATATTAGACTTACAAATAACAACTTTCAACAACTTCTTTTAATATTAGCTGAAATAAAAGCTAATATGCTTGAAGAAGATAATCCAGATTACATTATAAGAATAAATGAGTTTATGGTTGGAACTATGAAACCAGTAAATCAAAAATATTTCTTAGCTAAATCTATGATTGATAATGTGTTTGTAGATACATATGCTTTTATAGGTAATGAATTATCTCAATGGTATAAAGTATCAGATAATAAACTTGTTAAATGCAATCCATTAAATGATGTATGTGAATCATATCATATATTTGAATACAAAGGTAATCCTACTATATTTGAAAATATGATTAAAGATAATCTAAATAAAGAAGTTGAATATAATAAAGAATTCTTCTATGAAACTTTAACTGGAAAAGAATTATATTCTAATGAGCAAATCATTTATGATAAAAGAAATTTCAAAATAGTTCCTTCTGTAATGAAAGAATATATGAATAGAATAGCTGTTATTGATTCAACTGTAAAGCATTTCAACGAATTATCTGTATTAGTACAAGATTATGATAAGCAAGAAATGATTAAAAATAAATATCCTAACCTAGAATTAAGATGTAATTGGAATGGATATTTTGCTAAGAATACTTTAAATGAATGCGTAAGCCCATATGTAAAAGATATATCTGAATTAGATGATAGCGTATTAGAAATGCTTAATGGTTAGACTTTATTATTTCAATTATATATTATAATAATGATAGGGAGGTGATGATAATGAAACTAACTATAAAAGAGCTAAATATCTTAGCTCAAATTAATCCTGATATGAAAATAAAGGATTTAATTAAAGCAGTAGAAAAAGAAAATAAAAATAAATAAAAAGGGAGAGTGTAGAATTATGGCTATAAAAATTAACAAAGATAGTATAGAATTAACAGGAAAGGAATTTGACATAGTGAGAGGATTTATTGAAATGAATCAAAATGGGGAATTAAGTTTAAATTTAGGCAATAAAGATATTACAAATGATGAATATACTATGCCTTCACTAGATGTTGAAGTTATGATGAATACCAGATCTATTTTAAATAGAGTGGATGGAAACAACCACTATTTAAATTTTGGTGATAAAAACTGTACAGATAAAGAAAAGAAAAAATTATTAGAAAAATTTCTAAATAAAATAGATAGACCTGATTTATTAGATACTTTATGTGATGCTTCTGATGATGATATTATAATGGATATATTAGCAGGAACATTAAATATTAGAACTGATGCAGTAAAAGTCCTATCTATTTTAGATAATATAAATAATTTTATAGGGTTTAAAAACTTTATGTTATTTATATTAGACTTTATAAATTATGAAGATAAATGTAATCATATGGGACTTGGTAATCCTATGGTTTCACATATTGATAAATACGGAAAATGTGAGATGTGTGGAAAAATTATACCACACGATTCACTAATGATTGCAAAAATGCTTGAATTAATTTAACTAAAAAAGGGATGATTGAGTTGAAACTTATTTACACAAAAAGGCAATTCAAAGTGTTCTATAGTGAAGAACACAAAAATTATCTAGTATTGAATGTAAAAAAATCTTTTAATGAAGGTCACACACATATTCAACACTATAACCAAACTTTGTATTTAATAGATTGTGTAATTAAGAATAAAATACCAAAGAAATGCAATAAATATTTTCTAGTTAGTTTAACTAGATTGGCTAAAGATAAAAAATATATAGAAAGAATTGAAAGAGTTCTTAATGGGGAAGAACCTAAGCAAAGCTATAGGAACGTCCCTAAGAACTTTAGAAAATAACAAATAAAAGAGGTATTAAGTTACCTCTTTTATTTTTTGCCAAAACTATTAAATAAGTATATATTATATTAATATAATAAAGGAGGAATATATTATGAACTTTGAAGGATTAGGAACAATTTATGAATCATTAGGACAATATGATCAAATACCAATGACTGAAGAGAATATTAAGAAATACAAATCTAAAGCTAAAGGATTATCTCATATAAGAACTGGCAAAGATTATACAGGTACTATAATTTTAGATAATAAAGACGTAGTAGGCTTTTATAATCTTAGAAAATCTGATAGATATATCCAAGCTTTAGAGGTTAGTGAGAATTATCAATCTAAAGGTATTGGAAGTCAATTACTTCAAGAATGTATTAATAAAGGAGCAACTAAATTATCTGTAAACAAGAAAAATGAAAAAGCTATTAATCTTTATAAGAAAAGAAACTTTAAAGTTGTTAAAGAAGATAATACCATGTATTATATGGAATTAAATAAAAAGGTACATGGGCTAAAAGAAAGTTATAGTAATATACCAGAACTTAATGAAGATTATAAGAAATATATTACTCAAAATTTTGAAGATACTTTAAAAGCTGAAGAAGAAAGTATTGAAAAATTTGGTCTTTCTATTAGAGAAAGATATGAAAATATATTCGATGATATTTGCTCAAGACAATATCTAAATGAAAATGTAAATGAATCTACAGCTTTACAAAATGAAGATTTTGTAAGATCCGTTGGATATCAAATTCCTACAGACAATATAACTTGCTTACCTTATTTTACACCACAAGAACTTGAAGATATTGTATTTAAAGAAGGAGTTGAACAACCTGAATGGTTTAAAGAATATAAACTTCTTCAAAATGGTATAGTTAGTGAAAGATTTATAGAATTGAATAAGCAAAGACTTAATGATTTATATGAAAATATAAATGAAGATTCTAATACTATATTAAAACTTGGGTGGACTCCTGATATTCCATTAACTAGTGATAATTTAGAAAAGGTATCTGCAACTACAGCGTTTAGAATTAGATGCAATCTATGTACTAATGAATTTTATGATGCTACTTCTATACACGATGATGAGTATATTAAAGAATCTATAGAAACAGGTAAATATATTTATGTAGATATCGACAAATTTATTACAGGAAAAAATAATGTTTGTTTAATTACTGGATTATCTGGAAGTGGTAAAACTACTCTAGCTAAAGAAATGGCATCTAAATATAATGCTACTATTGTTTCTTTAGATAGTTTTACTGGAAAATATGGAGAAATTAATCATGATCCTGTATTAGATTCTTATATGAAAAAGAATAAAAAACTTGCTAAAGATTTAGAAGAAGGAAATTTAGATAATAATGCTATAGCTTATGAAATGGATAAATATCTACAATATGCTATTTCATATTGTAATAAAGATACTAATAATAAATATATTATAGAAGGAGTTCAAATATATTGGTTAATGAATGGTAAAGACCTTAAAGGTTGCTCATTAGTTTGCGTAGACGCTTCTGCTGTAAAAAGTGCATTACAAAGAGTTAAAAGATCTAATAAATTAAATAAAGAAGCTAATACAAATTTAATAGGTAAATTATCAGATGCTTTACAATCTGCAAAAATTAATAAAGATGATGTTAGAGGTTATAAAGACTTCAAAAAGGAAGTAAGAGAAGGATTAACTGAAGCTACTAAAGATAATAAAAATCCTGTATATATAATACTTGTATATACAGCATCACCATTTGGAAAAATGATTAAAGAATATACACATGGAATATATACACATGCAGCTATGTCTTTAGATAATACTTTAAATAAACTTTATAGTTTTAATCTAAATAATCAATTTAATAAACTTGGTGGATTTAGTATTGAATCTATAGAGGGTTATAAAAAAGATAATAAAGATGCTATAATGTGTGTATATACTACATTCATAGATGATGATAAGAAAAGAAAACTAGACAAACAAATAAATTACTTTATAGGTAATATAGATAAAACTAAATATAGTATTATAAATGTGCTTGGCTTAATTGCAAATAAGCCTATAGAATTAGCTAATGATATGATATGTAGTCAATTTGTTGATAGAATGCTTAAGTCTGTAGATATAGACGTTACTGGTATGGCTAGTTCTTTAGTAACTCCAAATGATATTTATAAATCAACTTCTAATAAAATATATAAAGTTTATGAAGGAAGAGTTGATGAATATAATCATAAGAAAATTCAAGCTAAAGTTAATAAACTTAGACGTTCTAGTATAACTGAAGCTAAATCTGCTCCAGTACAATTTGATAAAGATGGTAATCTTCTTATTATAAAAAATATAAAAGATGTACAAGAAGAATATAATAAATGCCATAAGTTACTTCTATCTTATGATTCTTCAGGAAATATAGAAGGGATGAAGCATGAGTTATATAAATTATGGTATCTTAATCTTATACTTGAAAGAAAGATATATAAGAATAAGAAACCTGAAAAAGAATATCATGATATGAGAGCAAGAATACTTAATGATTTTAATAAGTATCTTAAAATAGTAAATAAAGCTGAACCAGACTTTGATTTCACATCTGGTTATGAAGAATCGCCATATAGTGATGCAGCTATTAAAATCCATTCTCATACTTTGAAATATGGAGTTAAGTATTCTAAATCATTATTTAAGCTATTTGAAACTGTTTTATAATCATATATTATAAAAGTGTAACAAAATAAATTATATTGGAGGTATGTATATGAACATGCATGCGATAGGACTAGTAATAATAAATGAAAAGGATGAAATATTGATATTAGATCATAATAAGTTTAATATCAAAACAGTTCCAGTAGGAAAAATAGAAGAAGGTGAATCTATATACAATGCACTTCATAGAGAAATAAAAGAAGAAATTGGTGTAGAATTCAGTAATGAAATATTATTAGCAGATAGCTATGTAAGATATGAAAATATAGAACGTAGCTTTGAATATGTATTTGTTGTTAATACAAAAGATATAAAAGGTAAACCTAGAAATATGGAACCACAAAAACATTCTGATATGTATTGGGTTCCAATAGATAAATTGCCTGAAATAGGTAGACTTGGAACAGCAACTCATATATTTATGGAATGCTTAAACAAGGGTTATGCGACAAATAAAAATCATGAGTTTAAAATAATTAAGCATAATAAAGTTTGTAATCTAGAAAGAGATTATGACCCAGCACTATATATAATACAATAAAATATATTGGGGGAATAATTATGGTGGTATTAGATGCAATAAAAAATACATTACAAGCTAGACAACTAAATGAAAAAAGAATTAATAATAGAATAGAACTGGATATTTGTCCAGTTCTATTTATTCCTAAAGATGGAATGGCTAGAGAAAGATATATGCTAAAACCAGATGAGAAAGTTATAGGAATAACTGGATGGATATTTAGTAGTAATGATTCTCAAATGATACAATTAGTATCTGTGAATAAAAAAATAATTATATTGGACGATATAATATATCCAATATACAAGAAAGATGTTGAGATTAGTATAGTAAATAAAACTAAAAAAGATTTTGAGTTATCTTCAGGTCATTGTTTAGCTAAAGCAATATTACAACCTGAAGTAACTAGAATAAATATTTTAAAATAATTAAAGGGGGATTTTAGTATGAATAATAAATTAATGATAGCAGGTGGATTAGTAGTAGCAGGTATAACAGTAGGAGGTTTAAACTCAGAAACTAATGCAATGGAATTACCTAACTACTATGTAACTTTAAGAGGATGCACAATAATGAGTCATCCTTCTAAATATAGCGAGATAATAACCAATGTTGACAAAAATGAACTATTAGAAATAATCACTTATAGCAAATCAGGAAACTGGGCTAAAGTAAAATATAATGGTCATATAGGATGGTCAATGACTAAATACTTACATGTATATGAAGATGATTTAGAAAGTGATGCAACAGTAAAAGCATATGCTTTAAATCTAAGAAGTAAACCATCTACTACAAATGGTAGAGTATTAAAAACTTTAAAGAAAGGAACTCCATTAGTAATACTTAAAAAATCTGGTGGATGGTATTATGTAAAACCTATAGATGGTGTAGGTATAAGAGGTTGGGTATCAGCTAAATATGTTGGATAGAGGTGACAATATTGAAAAATGTATTAATTGGAACAATTTACTACAATAAAAAGAAACAATTGTTTAAAGTAGTAAGTATTAAAAAGAATGACAAATATATTCTTCAAGATGAGAATAAAGAATTAAAAACAGTAACTAAAAAGCAGTTGATGCAAGGTTATACTAGATTAAAACCAGCAGGATATATTGTATTCTCTGTTGTAGAGTTTAATGATGATAAAGATGTAATCGTAGCTCTATATAGAGAAAAGCAATCTCAAAAGGAAGCTCAATATGAGCTTCCTTATTGTGTTTGTAGGCAAAATGTTATAAATATTTTTAGTAAGCAATTAGATAATATAGATAGAGTCGGAATGTCTGTATCATTAGACACTTCTGATATTGATACTGTATTAGCTATGACAAATTGCAGTAAAATTGATACAGCAATAGCTGTATCTGTATATCTTAATAATACTTTACAAGATATATTAGCATTATTTGATAATCATTACTTTGATGCAGCATTACAAAGTATGAGATTTAATAAACTTGGATTTATTCCAGGTTATTGTGATTTACTTGAAGAATTACTAATTCAAGAAGATTTCATGTATGATTTTTGTACAGGATTTGGAATTGAAAAAGTTGATTTTCCAATCAATATCATAAATGAAGAAACTGGATATGTAGATCCAATTCAAACAGTATTATTAGAAAAGACTTTTTCAGTAGAAGTCTTCGATGCTTTTGCATTTGAGTTTGATTATACAATCAGACTTAAAGATATACAAAAACAATACAAATTAGTTTTCTCTGTTCCTGATAATAAACTATATGTCATAGCATTTACTGAAGGTAAATACTATAATGATTATGCTAGAAAAGAGATTAAGAATATGAGAAATACTATATTTGAAAACTCTAAGTTGTTAAGTGATTAAAAATAATTCAATTAACAACATTATAAAAACAATTATAACCATATATTATAGTATTGAGATATATATAAGTCTCAATACTATATTAAAAAAATTAGGAGGTAATATCTATGGAAAACAATTATAATAATATGAACGGTCAACAAATGCAACAAGGAGCTGGTAATATAAATACTGAGTTCCAACAAAAAATACAAGCTGGTACAATATCAGCAAATGGAGGACTTGACAATTATGAAATAACAACAGAAAATAATATATCAATGAAAGTTAGTTCTTATTGTGAATTAATAACAAATGTTGATTTAGCAAAAAGAATAACTTCAACATTAAAATTACTATTCTGTGATTACAAAGGAACATTTGTAGATATGGATGGTAATGGTCAAATACAAGTTGTATTATGGTTTGATCCTAACATGAGAAATGGAGAAGGCATTAAAGCAGTAGAAAGAAATGACTTAGCTTTAAAAGGAACTGGAAGTAAAGTTGCTGAGTTAAAAAATATGAATACAATAATGTCAGGTAATGCTAGACAATATGTAGTAACTAATCAAGGTAAATCATTATTAGCTAAATTTATAGGTGGAGATCCAAATAAAATAAATTGGAGAAACCATGTAGGCTACTATGATGCCAAACCACAACAATATGCAACAAATAATAGAGAAACATTGGTAAAAATAACTGGATGCAATATAAGAAACATATTAAGATTCATCCATGGTTCTAAAGTTGAAGTAGATAATGATTCAAAACAACCAGAACATGCAGTATCTTATGATGTTAAGTTTGTTTCTTTTATGAAACCAAATAGAATGCCACAATATCAAATGAATCCATATGGCGTAGTTGTACAAATGAATCAACAACAAGAATTCTTATTACAAATACTTTGTATAGACAACGTGTTAATGGATGAATTGAAAAATACAATGGGTATAAATCCAAGCTTAATGGGTTCTATACAAATGTATTAATAATCAATATAAATTCAAAAAGGAGAGATGCATTCAGTTGCATCTCTTTTATTTTTTTAGGAGGTAAATAAAATGGATTATCAATTAGACACATATGATCAATATATATTTGATGAAAAAGGAAATCAAATAACTGTATTAAGAGAAGAAAGTTGGAATGGAAGACCAGCTAAACTTACATTAAGAAAATGCATTATAGATAAAGATGGAAATGAAAAACCACATAAAGGATTCGCATTTCTAACTGAAGAAGGTCCACATAGATTGGCTGAAGAATTAGTTAGAAGAGGATATGGTGAAACTTCTGTGTTACTAGAGAGTATTAAAGAAAGAGAAGATGTAGAAGGAGAAGATATTAAAGATATAAAAGTGGACGAAGAAGAATATTTCGATCCAAAAGAAATATTTGCTAAAGAGGTGTAATTAATGGGAGTAAATACAATAAATGTAACTAGTACTATATTTGGATTAGCAATACAATATGATAGATTGGATGCTCTATGTAATAGAGCATTCAGAAACTTTAATGGTAAAACTATCAATATATTTATAGACTTATATACAATCTTTAAAGATTTAAGAAAACAAAACTATCTTGAAGGAAATAATGTAGATATATGTGCAGGTATAATAAACTTAGCTGGACATTATAGACGTTTCTTTCTAAAGAATAATATATATGCTAAGATATATTTAATAAACTCATCTAATATTCCTCAATGGAATATTGAGTTATGTGAAGATTACAATAAGAAGATGGTTCATATTGTATCTACAACATTAAAGAGAACAAATACGTTAATTGAATATAACTATGATTTATTAGATACATTAACTCCATATTTAAAAGATGTTTATCTTATACACAGTACTTATGAATCTAGTGTTGTAATCTATAATATAATTAAAAAGAATAAAGATATTGGAAATAATACAGCTAATCTTATAATAACTAAAGATATATATCCTTTTCAATTAGCTGGAATATGTAGTAATACTTTAATATATAAAGTAAAGAAATATAAAGGACAAGATATAAGTTATTGTGTAGGAGCTGGTAATTTGTATAATGCTTTATTATATGAAAACAAAATCAATTATAATGATTACGATTTCTATAAAATAAGTCCAAAACTATTTAGTGTATTAATAACTTTAAATGGATTTAAGAAAAGAAATATAAAATCTATATATAATATAAAGACAGCTAAAAATCTTATAGAAAAAGCTATATATGGAGATGCTATATTATTGAATGATTATAACTCTATCATAAATTGGAGAGATATTCAACCTAAAGTAGAACCTATAGAGTTAAAGAATAGATTTGAATGTCTTGATATAATAACTCAACATTACACATATATAAATGATTATGAGTCTAAGTATAAATTGAATAACTTATATGATCCTGATGGATTAAGAAGTTTAAATGAAATGTATTTTAAGACATTGAATCCTATAATATTTGATGGATTACTAATGGAATAAAACATAGAAGTAAGGATTAACCTCCTTACTTCTATTTATTTTTTGAAAGGAGAATAGTTATGAAAGGTAATAGTTATAAATATAATATACAGCTTACTTATATGAAAGATGATATTGAAATCAATCTAGATTATAAGAATATACTTACAATGGCTATTGATTATAATTATGAAAAAAAGAATATGCCTACATTGTTGATAAGGGTTGGTATAGATAAAAGTATTATAGACCATATGATTAGCAATAAAAATAATACAATAATATTATCTATAACTAAGTTTAAAGAAAGTAATGGTATACATATACGTAAGCCAGTTATAAAAAGTGAATTCTTTTATTTTTTAGATAATAATATGTCGTTTACAGACGATATAGATTATGGAAATAAGGAAAACAAAGAAAATAAAGATATATATAAAATAATTTCTTTAGGATTGATACAAAAGGATATAGTATTAAATAATAAAACTTTGATAAATACAGTATATAAAGATACTCATTTACTAGATATAATATGTGATGTGTTTAAAGAAAAGAATCTTGTAATTGAACCTTTTGTAAATAATGATGATGTTAAATGTCTTATAGTTCCTCCTATGGAAACTGTAAGTAAGTTTTTAACATATTTAGACGATAGATATACATTTTATAATACACCATATAGATTCTTCTATGATTTTAATAAGACTTATTTACTTAGTTCTTCTGGAAGAGGTGTACCAGTTAAAAATGAAAAATATAATGCAATATTTATATATGTAGATAATACTATAACTGACAAATCTAAATTTGATGGAATGAAAGAAGATAGTGAATTAAAAGCATATATGATAAATGTCGATGCAGCAGCAATAAATATATCTGTAGATAAAGCAACTACTATAAGTTATAATCAAATCATTGGGGTAAATAGTGAAGGTGAATATCAATCTGTAAATATAAATAGTAATTTAGACGGAGATAGATATAAAGTTACTAGACTTAATAATGAAAGATTTGATGTATTAGATAACCTTAAAAATGAACTTGAATCAAATAATATTGTAATTAATATAATAAAAGGAGAATTAGACTCTACTGTATTTACATTGAACAAAGAATACTATATTAAAAATTATAATAAACTAGCTGATAAGAATGGTAAGTTCTTATTATCTGCTAAAAAAGAAATATATATAAAAGAAAGTGAATACTTTAATATGACTACTATACTTACATTGAAAAAATGCCCTAGTACTAATTAAAGTACTAGGGTTTATTTTATTTTTTCTTTTCAGCTGGTTTATTTCCTTCCTCAAATCCATCTCCGTTGTCTTCAGGTTTGCTAAGTTTTATATACATACGTTTATAAACATCTTTATTTCCATCTTTAGTTTTAAAGTGTCTACTAATTTTCCATAGTTTTGATTTACCTTCTTGAGATACAGTTATTCCACCTGGAACGAAATCTAATCCTTCTTTTTCATTTTTAGTTTCATTTGTTTGATAAGCTGAACTAACATCTTGGAACATTACTTTATTGTCACCTTGATCATCAACATAATTAATTCTTATTATATAATTATTAGAATTGTTACATTGATCATTACCAGATTTATAACATATATCAATACTTTGTATACCTTTTTGGTCTTTTTGTGCTTCTTTAGCAGCAGGAGTTAAATCATTATTATAATCTGTTCCTGTTTTAACTGGAGCATCTCCTTCTTTATCATCAGAAGCTTGACCACCATAACTAGCAACATGTTTCTTGATTATTTTCCAATAGAATTCGTATATTTCTTTAGCAATAGCTAATTTAGCTGTAGTTAAATACATTGCAGTATCTGTGTATTCACTACATTTTTTACTTACATCACTATGTTGAGATGTAGTTTTTATACCTTCTTTTTCTGCATCAGTAGGTCCTTTTACATCCCCTTTTTTCATAGCATTATTTTTAACTTGTGTACCAACTTTATTTACAGATTGTTTGTTAGTCATATCACCAGTAACTTGTTTAGCTCCAGCACCATCTACCATTTCTTCATCTTCAGCTTCAGTAAAATATTTTTCAAAGAATTCTGAATAAGCTGTTGTTGGAGTAAATAATACACTTTCATTATTTGAAGCAGGAGTATCATCTTTTAAATCTTTTATAGATAACTGTTTAGCTATTTTTGCTGCTGCATCTCCTATAACTTTTTCATCATTTTCTAAAGGCTTTAATATTTTTTCTTTATAATCTACACAATAATTATAAATATTTGTCATATTAACTTGTTCAGCTGTATATGTCTTTTCATCTCCACCTCTAAAATAATCTTTAGCAGCATCTATAAGTTCATCTTTATCACAGTTTAATTGATTCATTTTAAAATAGTCATGTAATATTTCATTAGTATAATTATCTATATTCCATTTACTTACTCTAGAATAATCAAATGGTGGTATAGGTGAATTTGCTATTCTTTTAATACCTTCATCATATGGATACATTTCTATTTCTTCTGTATATTTAATCTTCTTACCTACAATAAGGTCTTTATTTTTTTGAAGATAATTTTCTTTAGTAGAGAAAAAGTTTTTAAATCCATTGATAGCTTTTCTAACCATTTCTTTTATCTTTTCCCAAGCTTTTTGTAATTTTTCTTTGGCACTATCAATAACACCTTCATTTATTTTATCTAATTTTTCTATACTCATTTCTCCTGAAGTCCATAATATAGCTTCTTGGATAAAATTATACATACGTTCTTGTTCATAAGCTTGTTCTAATAAGAAGTTTCTATACACAATATCTTGAGTTTGATAATCCATTATAGTTCACCTCCTATAAATTTTTTATCTTTTTCTATCTTAGATAATGCTATATATAATATACGTTTATCTTGTACGTATTTATCTTTTAAAGCATCAAGTTTTTGACTGAAAGCTATACTATGTATAGTACTCATTTCAGTTATTTGATTTGTAAGAGCTTTTACATAAAGATTTAATTGATTCATTGAATCATTATCTAATGTTGCCTCAGTTCCACCAACAGCACCATCATTAGATTTAACTTTAAATCCACCTGCTGTTCTTTCACTACTAACCATTCTGTCTATTTGTTTTTCTATTTGTTTATATTGGTTTTCTAATTCTTTTTTAGTCTTTTTAACATTCTTTTCTGTTTCTTTATAGTCTTTCATATCTCTAAAGCATTCCATAACTTTAGCATTATCTACAGTAAATATTGAAGTTGAATCCATATTATTTCTAAATAATTCAAATAATTCACTAGAGAAATCTGATTGATATATAGCTCTATCTGGTTGACCTATAACTTTTCCTCTAAGTTTATCATATTTTTCTCCATCTATTTCATCTTTTACATTTTTATATAATTCTTTTAATTTATCTTTATTTTTTCTATTATCTGCTCCTAATTGAGATAGATCTAATTTTACAAATTCTGAATTGAATTCAACCAAAGCATCACACACAGGTATATTAGGTTCTATAGTAAATTCATAACCATCATAATCAAATTCATGATCTGAATTGAATTTCTTTAAAACGTCTTCTTTCTTTATAAGATATTTTTCAGAGTTTACTATTCTATGAAGTGTAGTTATAAAACGTTCAAATAAACTCTTTATATATTTTATAAAACTTTTTATAATATCTTTAATCTTTTGGAAGAAATCAGAAAAGGCTTCATTTACTGCAACAAAATTATCAGCTTCATAAATAGCTCTATACATTTCTTTATTGGCTTCTCTATAGGTAGTATTCATCTCTCTAAGATAACCTATAGTATATATAGTTAAAGATCTATCTTCTATAGTTTGATTCATTATAGACGATATATCGTTTTCGATAATTAAAGAATTTAATCCTATTCCCATTATCTTTGCACCTCCTCAAAAAGTAAATAAAATAGAGATTACCCAAAAGGCAATCTCTATTTGGGATTTATTTATAAACTAAATTATATTAATCTAAGGTTATCTAATGATGGTATACCATCTTCATTATATGAACTATAATCATCATCATATTCATAAGATTCATTTTTAGCTTTTCTACCTATAAGTTTAACACAAGTAGCTTTATATTGTTTACGTTGATCATTGAATGCTGTCATTTTAGCAGCTTCAACTTGTTCTAATATAGTTAAACAGTTAGTAACAACTGTATTACATTTAGATATAACTTGAAGTCTCTTAGAATTAGTATTAACTTCATCTTTATCTGTAGGTTTAGGTATTTTAGATAACTCTTTAGAGCATCTTTCTAATTCTTTAATTTGATTTTCACAAGTTTTCTTAGTTGTCTTAAAGTCATCTTTTATTGTTTTTGAACCTGTTGAAGCATTCATTAAGAATTGAACTATTTCTCCTTTATTTATGTCACTATCATCTAAAGTTATAGCTGAATCTTCATCATTTCTTAATTTAGCTCTTAATTCTTTAGCAAATTCGCCAGCATCTAAACCACCAGAAGAACCTATAGCAGCTGCTCTTAATTCTTCTATTATATCAGTATCTTCAGATTTTACATCTTTATCTTCTATAGTACTTAATCTATCAGATCTGTAATTAAATGCAATAGCTACAGTTGTTCCACTTAATCCTTCCATTTTAATAGATACTTTTTTCATAGCATCCAATATAGATTGTGCTCCAGCTACTTTTTCTGGTGTAAATTTATAACCTTTTATTTCAAGGTCTTTTGTACTACCAGCCATTATTTGTTTTCTGTATTTATTTACAAAAGCTTTATCATCTTTACCAAAAGATTGCATTTTAGCAAAGAATTTAGTAAATAGAGATTTTATTTTTTCCCATATTTTTTTTATTGCAGCTTTTAATTTTTCTATTATACCGCCTGCTCTACCAGCTTCATAAACTATTTCTTGACCAGTAGATTCTAATACTGCTAATTCTGAAACACCTATAGTTTTCATTATAGCATTTAAATTTGAGTCTATTTCATAAGTATGTCTAAGAGCTGCTTCGTCAAAGCTATCTTCAAATATATCTTCAACTTCTACATCTTCTAAATAAGCAGTTCCTTCATAAGCTTCTTTAACTGAGTATATTCCCATTATAATTTCCTCCTTTTTTATATAAATTAAAATTCATAGTTTTCAAACATTTCATTTATTTCATATTCAGCTGCTTCTTCTACAGCATCTAAATAT